>OJGX01000819.1_pt1 | contig 13884 bp, 13 predicted proteins | sample 1594661 | NCBI WGS metagenome assembly OJGX01 (sample SAMN05416839, study PRJEB24817) | seawater metagenome | isolation source: Sea water | place: Canada:Atlantic | collected 2013-07 | reverse complement strand
CCCAACGAGCACACCGAAAGCATTCGTAATCGGCGTCTTGACCAAAAACCATACTGGCACATCGAACGTTCCCGAGTCGGAGACACTCGCACGGTCCCTGTTGAAATCATTGTCAATGGTTACCCCGTTGCCCGAAAAGAGATTCTCGCAAACGGAGAGACGATTCCAATGACCTTCGATATCGAACTTGAGCATTCCAGCTGGGTCGCCGTGCGCATTCTCCCCTCTGTTCATACGAACCCAATTTTCGTCGAAGTCGGAGGAAAGCCCATCCGAGCAAGTCGACGCAGTGCCGAATGGTGCATCGAAGCCGTCGACACCTGCTGGAACTCAAAACAAGGCCGTATTCGAGACTCTGAGAAAGCCGCCGCCGCCGAAGCCTATGATCAAGCTCGAATCATCTACGCCAAGATCCTCAACGAATCAGTCGCAGAATAAGACCTCGTTAGGTTAAGCCCCGCTCTCTCGAAAGTCGAGGCAGGTCAGGAGTGCCCCCGTACTAAGGCCACTCCTGACCTCAATCTTCACAACCGAATTTCTCTGATCTGATTCAGCCGAAACTCCGGACTAGCTCACCTCGTCCCATCCGCCTAAGCTTGGGGCACTCAACACATCGCATCATGAAACCCATCGTCCAGATCTCGCTCGATCTCACCTCAATTCCCGAAGCGCTGAAGACTGCTCAGATGGCCATCGACGCAGGCATCGATTGGCTCGAAGCAGGCACCCCGCTGATCATCGCGGAAGGAATGAACGGCATTCGCGCCCTCCGAAATGCCTTTCCTGAAACCCCGATCGTGGCAGATCTCAAGACTATGGACGGAGGCTGGTTAGAAGCACAACTCATGGCCAAGGCGGGTGCGACCCACGTCGTAGTGATGGGACAGGCCCATGAAGAGACCGTGGAGCTCGTCGTCAAGGCAGGTCAAGATTTCGGAATCTCTGTCATGGGAGATAACTTAGGAATGACAGACATGGTTCAGGGAGCCAAGAAACTGGCAGACCTCGGGTGCCATCAGATCATTCATCACATCGGCTATGACTTTCGTAATCTGAGACGTGAACGTGGGCTAGAGGCCCCTGACCCACTCGTGCAGCTGCGCGAGGTTGTGGCCGCCGTTGATGTTCCGGTGCAAGCCGTCGGGGGACTCACTCTCGAACAAGCGATTCAAACCCCTAGCTATGGAGCACCTCTGGTCGTCATTGGAGCGCCCCTGGCAATCGACGCCGATTCCTTTCAAGCCGCTGCAGGTGACACCGCCGCCGTCCTCAAAGAAATTTGCACTCGAGTCCATGCCTTTGGAGATGTCCCCGTCGGTAAGGAGGCACGTCAATGAGTCAATCTATGCCGGGCGTCGTGAACTACGCGGCAGCCCCCCAGAGCGTCGAACTCCGAGAGGTCCCGGTCCCCGAGATAGGATCCGAGGATGTTCTTCTTCAAGTGGAGGCCGTCAGCGTATGCGGCAGTGATCTCCATCAGTGGCTCGGGGGCGTGAGTTGGCCAGTGAACTATCCGTGCATCCTCGGCCACGAATTCGGCGGTTTCATCGCCAAGGCCGGCAAGCACGTCTCGAACTTCAAAGAAGGCGACCGCGTGGTCAGCGAAACGGCCGCTGTGATCAATCAGAATTCCCCGATGACACGTCGCGGGCTCTACAATCTCGATACCGACCGACTCGGGTTCGGATACGGCGTGAACGGGGCAATGACCCAATTCGTTCGTGTTCCTGAACGCTGTCTCCACGCCATCCCCGAGGGCCTCCCCTTTGAGAAAGCAGCTCTCGCAGAGCCATGCTCAGTGGCATACAACGCCGTCTGCGGTAACGGACGGGTAACGCCAGGCGACCACGTCCTCATTTTAGGCCCCGGCCCCATCGGATTACTGTGTGCTCTCATGGCGAAGCTCAGTGGCGCAGGCCACTTGATCGTCGCCGGATTGCCCAACGACATCAAGCGACTGGAAATAGCGAAACAACTCGGCGCCGATGCGGCCTTGGACGGGAACGTTCTCGAGCACGTCAAAGCCCAAGGGGACGGACTCGGCGTGGACGTCGTGATCGATGCCGCCGGCGTTTCCTCAACCTTCGAACTCGCCATGCAAGCCGTAAGACCCGCGGGCCAAATCGTCAAGGTCGGTTGGGGCCCGCAACCCCTCAACTACAGTCTCGATACGATGGTTCAAAAAGCTGTGACGGTCCAAGGCAGCTTCTCCCACAATTGGCCTATCTGGGAACGGGTGCTTCAGATGATCCATAGCGGTCAGATCAATTTAGATCTGATTATTAGCAAGGTAGATCGACTCGAAAACTGGCGAGATAATTTTGAGAAAATGCATGCGGGAGAATTCGTAAAAGCCGTGCTCAAACCACAAGACTAAGCCCCGAGACGTAACCCGTCCCTCCACCTTTGCCTCAATCCCATACATAGAAAATCGCTATGCCTCTTGCCGCTTTTCCCAAATGCTTCATCGACGCGATCTGCGTGGAAAAAACCATGACAGTGTACGATTGGATCGAACTCACTGCTCCCATGGACATCGATGGACTCGAATTCTATTGGCCCATGACGCCAGGAGACGATTTCAAAGAAATCACACGCCTCCGCCATGCCGTAGAAAATCAAGGACGGTGCATTCCCATGATGTGCTACTCACCAGATTTTACCCACCCGGATCTCAATGATAGAAAACGAGAAGTGGCCAACGAAGCGCATGCACTCAAGGTCTGCCAAGACCTGGGCGTGCAATACTGCCGCGTTCTCTCCGGTCAACGCCGACCAGGGGTCTCACAAGAGGAGGGGATCAACTGGGTACGAGAGTGCATCGAAGCACTGATTCCCGCCGCTGAAAACCACCAAGTCGTGCTCATTCTTGAGAATCACTACAAAGATGGATTCTGGGACTATCCCGAGTTCGCACAAAAACAAGATGTCTTCCTTTCTCTCCTCGATGCCATCCCTGAAAGCCCCTGGTTCGGAGTGAACTACGATCCCTCAAATGCGATCACCGCCGGCGACGATCCCATCGAACTACTTCAGGCAGTGAAACATCGAGTTCGAACCATGCACGCCAGTGATCGCTACTTCGAAGGGGGAACGCTAGCAGACCTCCAACAGATGGACGCCGAAGCCCAGAAGGGGTACGCGTCGATCCTAAAACACGGTGTGATTGGCAAAGGCCTCAACGACTACGACAAGATCTTTTCGATCCTCAATGAGATCGGATTCAGCAGTTGGATCTCGATCGAAGATGGCCCAGACCCGGCCAAAGGAATCGACGACATCACCCAATCCGCCATCTTCCTCCGACAGAAGATGGCGGAACATGGCCTTAAGTGATACCGAGGCCTCAATCTCTAGTCTTCCCAATATTCTTCCATGTAGTCCGGCCATCGATCCTCGGGTTCGAATCCCGCTCTCTCCGCCACTTCCTCTTTCGAGACCTCACGTGCTAGTTCATGCCTAACACCCACTGCACGAGGAGTTTGCACCTGACCTTCTAACTCACAATTCTTGCCAGCAGGCGCCTCCGGATGCCTAGAACAGACTGAATCTTGTGAGTCTATTTGTGTGTCGGTTGTAGGCTCCCGCGAGACCTCATCACTCGCCGTCCATTCCAACTTCTGAATCGCATCAAAGGTTGGTAGTTGAGAGACATCCGTATAGATCATCGCCGTGAGCTTCGGATCGCTGTGCCTCAATAGTTCCTGCGCAAGACGCTGAGGTATTCCCTGTTTCGCGAGTTTAGTAGCAAAGGTGTAACGCAAGGCATGAAAATCGTATGCGTCAAAGACGCGTCCCCATAGCCAGGCGCTGGAGATCGAGTAGGATGAGAGGTTTTTCGCGTGCGGAGAGTTAGGCCGCTTGTGCGAATTGTGTATCTTTGGCCTTCTTCCAGCCAGTAGGTGTGAGAGTTGCCAGTTCGCTGTCTGAGGTCAATGGGAGTCTGGCTAGAACATCTTTGAGATACTCGTAGGGATTGATTCCCAGCATCCGGCAGGTCTCCGTCAGGCTGTAGACGATCGCGCTTCTCTGACCGGCTTGCTTATGACCGATGAAGAGCCAGTTTTTCTTGCCTAGCGCCGACGGACGAATCGCGTTCTCAACGAAGTTGTTTGAGAGTTTTGCTTGGGGATGATCCAAGAACTCCGTGAGTGGGCGCCATTGGTTGAGGGTACACTCTATGGCCTGCCGCATAAGGCTCTTTGGACGATAGCGCTTAAGCAGCACTCTGAGGGCTTGGCCTATTCGCTTCACAACCATGCGGCTATGGCTGGCTCGAACCCAGTCACGAGCATTCGCTGGCAGCGGCTGTCTGTCATGGGTTTTCTCCCAACGGAAAAGCCATGCAATTTGATTGAGCACCCAACCCGCTACCCGTGGTGATTGCTCTTTGGCTTCAATGAATTTACGCCGAGCGTGAGCCCAGCAACCGATCAACTCTACCTCTTGACGCGGTTGTACGTAGGCCCGATAGGCACTATACCCATCAACGCCTAAGAGCCCGCGATAATCGTTCCCAATTAGTTTTTCTAACCCTTTGGAACCCCGACTTTGATCCCAATGAAAGACAACGGCTTGCCCGGGATCCAAGCCAACCCATAACCATCCATGCGGACAGGGACCCGCTCGCCCTCGATCTTGGTATCGCACCGGTGTTTCATCCACTTGAAGGTAGGCTCGTTGACGAAGATTCTCTCGCATGACATCTACAATGCGGCCGAGTTGTTTGACTCCTTGAGCCGTCCACTCGACCATCTGTTGGCGCGAGATCCATACCTCATTCTGTCGAGCAAACAACTGCTGTTGCCGATGGTAAGGCAGATGATCGCAAAAGCGGCTGACTAGTAGATATGCCAGTAGTCCCGGGCTGGCTTTTCCACCTAAAGAAAGTTCATGCGGTGCTGGGGCTATCACGGGTGGAAGATCGCGCTGATCACGACGCACATACTTCAAACGAACCGTCTTCCTCCAGAAGAACTTGCCGGGCTGATAGTCCAGCCGCCGGTTCTCCTCTTGGCCGATCTGCTGCCATTCTTCAGGCTGAGCCTGAACGCAATCAGGAATGATTCGTTCTTCAACGACCTCTAGATTTTCAGGCGTGCGAATGGCTTGGCGACCGTTACGAGAACGTTTTCGTTTCGAATCAGGCTTCTTCGACGAGTCTTCCTCCTCTGGTGTTGCCTCGGCCTCTTCCTCTAGACCACCGAGCAACATCACCAGTTGGTCAGGGTTGAGCTGCTCGCTGCGTTTGCCAAACATTCGCCGGGCAAGGGCATCGAGTTTCTGCCGTAAGAGCGTGACTTCGGCTTGAGACTGCTTGAGCTGAAGTCGCAAGGACTTAACCTCTTTGCTAAGCTTCTTTTCCTTGCTCATTGGGGGAAACTCTAGCACATCAAGGCTTCTCTTCAAAGAGTGATCTACTGATTACTTCTAAAAAGTTTACGTTTCAGGCTGCTCAAACCATGCTCTCCGAGCTCCGTCTCGCAGATCGACTCCATCAAGCAAGAGTTGTAGCGCTTCAGGAGCCAGCTTGATCTTACTCTTATCTCCACTGGCACTCACGGGCCAGCGGAACGTCCCGCTCTCCAGTCGTTTGATCAGGACCCACAATCCCGATCGATCAGCATAGAGGATCTTGATGCGATTTCGTCGACGGTTTCCAAAGACGAAGATTGTCCCGGTGTTCGGATCTTCCTTAAGCTTCTCTTCGGCTACTGCCCACAAGCCCGTAAAGCTCTTGCGCAGATCTACCGCTTCCAAAGCGACGAATACCTTCAAGCCCGTGTGAAAATTTAACATGAGCCTTCCTCCAGTTCCCGGATCAGACGAGCGGCTATTCGGACTTGCTCAGGACTCCTTATTTCGAGACGAGCAAGGGAACCCACCCGAAGCTCAACCGTCCCGGACGGCGCTGGCTCCATCTCGACCTCAACCAGTCTCGGGCGACTGGTCTTCTTGGCGGTCTTAATGCGGCGGCGCCAGCTATGGAACGTTGTGTAGTTGATCCCTCGTTGACGAGAAAAAGCAGCCGCGCTCATCCCGCTCTGTTCAAACTCTTCCAACAAACGCTCCCGTTTCCGGGCCGACACTCTCGGCTTTTTCATCCCTCCGCTCTAGCGGATTCTCAGGCCGTGTCTAGATGGTGAGAGCTTTTACGGATACATTCGTATTCTCTGCTAGCATCAAAGCTCTTAACACATCCCTGAGAGAGCCTCCTTCAAATCGCAATCGGCTAACTGAGCTGAGGGATTCCTGCGTCAATTCTTCACAGGGCATGTCATGGAGATTGCGATGAGGGTAAGAATCGCCGATTCTGTCAGCCGCTTAAAGGCTAAGAGTCTTCTCAAGTACCGACGGGGCCTCTGAATCTCAGCTTGAATGCTTTAGTCGGACGTTCTTCAAACAGATGTGAGCATGCTCCACCAGTTTCAGCGTGGTGAAGTATTATGAGTTCCCTCTCAGACCATCCCTCGCTATCGCCATCACCCGGAGCAACGTGTGTTGGAGAAATCACGTCAAACTCGATTTCCTGCCCCGGCAGTAGAGTGAACTCTAGACGACTAGAAGTCTTCTCCTGACTATCTTGCTGAAGCTGAAAAGGCCCCTTAGAGACGTTAACCTCTCCGAACGCCACTTTACGCATAAAAGCGAATGCAATCACTGAGTGTGATGCGGTATTGGTGATTCTAAACCGTTTCCGTTCGGGATTCTCAAATACGCCCTCTGGGAACGGAGCGGAAACTCCAATATCGACTTCGAAATTGCCACCCACGACACCAATCGCAGAGCGCGGAGGCTTAACCTCTAGGACAAACGGCACAACCACATTGACCGGACTTTTTCGGTAGGCCTGATAGGTAATCACGAGTTCCAAAGAATGTCGCCCGATGGGAGGACAGAGTAAGGCCGAGGGTAAGGGGGAGATTATAATCTCTCCAGCTTCCTCTGGAATTAGACCATTAGTTCGCCCCGATTCGGACTTGAACTCCACCCCAAATCGTTGGCGTTTGCTTGCGCCATTCTCAACTCGCGAAGCTTCGCCGCGAACTTCAAATCTTAGGCCAACCTCCAAATCTCCAATATTCTCAACGAATAGAGACTGTGATGCCAAATCGACAGGACCCGTTACGGCAAAACCCGAGAAGTAGAGATTATTCTCTCCAACTGCAATCGCTTGGATCTCTTCGCGAGGGAGTGGTTCTCCTTGTTTCTTAACAGTAGTAAGAATCTTCCCATTAGCGACCGCCATCTCTGAGCCAATGATTCCTGAGTAGAGCGCGATTATTGCAACATCTGTTGGTATCCTCGGAACGATCGATCTCAAAGAGCTCGAGAAGTTTTCGACCAACACCATAGATTGATTGGGAGCAAGAGAGGTCACCTCCTTGTTCAAAGTTTCAAGGGAGTGCCTCACTTGCCATTCATCTTCAAAATACAGCTTAATTCTACCCTTAAGAAATACGACGTTTTCTGTAGAGCCTGCGGTGACGGTAGGGTCCGAAGCGTTACGAACAACTAAAGCATCGTCCTCGCGATGAATAAGTTCGATTTTCCCTCTAAAAAAGTGATCAAGCAACCCGGCGCTTGTTGAAACGGCCCGTGGAATCAAGATTCCCGCGTTGTCAAATAGCACCGTCTCTCCGTCATCGCTAAGAGAAGCATCTAGATGCTGCCCCACGGGGATGGCGGGCGTAATCGGAACAAAAAAAATGTCTAAACCAGGATTCACTAGGATGCTATATCTCCACCGAGCGAGCCGGACTTTCTCTCCGTTGAACCTGGGCAGTGGAGCACCCAGCGTTCCCCGAATGAAACCACTCGCTGAACCCTCCACAACTGGTATGCCATTGCCGGGGCTTGAATAATCGGAGTATAGAATTGTGTCATCGCTGAAAAAATTCTCATTAGAGAATTCTGCGGTCTTTTCGAAGTAATCTACAATGCTGGGGTAGTAAACTCGCGGGTGTGCGTGGACTAATGTGGTCAGCTCCCTATCGATCTCTAGGTTGCGTGTTCGGGCGGTAAACACTCGATCACAATATTCTTCGAGCAGGCTCCGCCCGTCCCCGATTCCACCGTGAGAATCATTCCTCGTATGCGAAGGCTGAGCCAGATCCTGGACCAAATGCACACAGTGCCCTAGTGATCGAAGAAGTTTGGCCAGATGGAACTCCCTCTCGGCCGGACTGGCACTTGTCACATACCTCCGGTAATACTCATGCGCCCATTTCAAGCTATACTCGTTCAACAAACCTAAGTCGCTCTCACCCATTCCCCAAGCGCGAGCGTCGATGTAGAGACCAGTTCCCTCCCCTTTGAACCCCTGACTCCCGACAGGTTCCTGCGGGTCGAGAAAATGATTAAAAAATCTTACCGAATCATCTTCTAGCGCACTCCCTGAAAGCAGCAAGAAATGCCGATGTCTTTCGTGATATCCGAAGGTTTTCTCGATCAAGAATTCTCTTTCAGACTCAGTGAGAAAACCCTCCGGCACTCTTGGCACCCCCAGATCCGCGGACTGGTCCAAGGCAGTCAGAAACTGCTGTAACCCCTGTGACTTTGATATGGCTTCCTCAGTCATGCGAGCATGGGTCGAGACTTCAAAGGCATAAGCCGGCTCGATGAATCGCAATAGTGAAACAACGAACCCGATAGATATCGTTCTAAACACTTTCAAATCTTTGTAATCTTCCATGCTCCGCCGTCTTGACTCCGTTCTAGGTCTACCTCGAATGGTAGCCATTGATCGTTCAACTGAAACTCGCCGACAACAGAAGCCTTGCCTCGACTGATCCATCGTTCTTTTAAATTGCGGGCACTGGGGACCTTGTCAATGGCCTGACGGTACCGGGCAGGGTCTTCCATGAAGCCCTTGATTCGGGCAACAAGCGTTGATTCAGCAAGTGTCGCGAGACTGTCTAAATCTCGATTCAACAAGGCTTCTAGAAATGATCTTACTTTCCGGGTCGGAGAAGCATGGGCGCCATCGAGTGAGTGCCTTAGGATTGTTCCCTGACCTTGGTAGGCGTAAAGAATACTTCGTCCTGTGAGCCCGTAGGCCAACACAGCAGCCGTAAGCGATTGCCGGGTGTTCAGCGGTGGCGTTGTATAGTGGACTCGTTTATCCTTAAATCTGGGTAACAAGGAAACTCCTCTTTCTCTGTAGGCAAAGAATCCGTTGGAGAATGGATCCTTCTGAATCCCTTCAACGTTCCCCGCCAAACCGATAATTTCCCGGTCTTCCCAATGGTTCCCATCAAGCCCGAAGAACCGAAGAAAGTTCCGATCTGCAACGGCAACGCCCCATCCAATGACTGGGCTAACAGCACCATTCCGTCGCAAGATACCTCGGTCGGTGTCTTCGCCATCGAATCGGTGTTGAATGTTACCTTCGCTATCGAAAATGGAGATTCTAGAAGGCAGGCTCTCAGAGACGAGCAAGAATTCACCATCGCTATTTCTGACGCTTTCAACATTGATTGGGCCACCAAGTCCCCTGATCACGGTCTCACCGCCGACCACGACGTCGTTATTGCCTGGTTCATTCTGTAAGCGAAAACGAATCACCTCATTTCCCCCTAAATCCGAGACGTAAAGTGTGTCTCCATGTTCATTGATGGAAAGAGATGTTGGATTACGCGAATGAATATCAATCCGTTCCTCTAGATTCCCGTCGAGTCCATAGACGAGGATTGCTGAGGGATTTGATATCAAAGCAAACGCTCGTTCCAAGACTGGGTCGACTTCGAGGTCGACGATCATACCCTCCGTTGTAGAGAATACGTATTCTTCTAAATAGATCTTCCCATCAGCAGGGGTTGGACCGGAAGATTCGATTTGTGATTCAATCCGGGCTCGGTAAAACGCCTGCTGACTGTTTTCGTAATCGATGTTTAGTGAAACTATTCTAGCATTGCCGGCGGTTACGATTTCAAGTGGCTTCCAAGATTGGAGATCTAGTGAGGTCTCAACGAGATAGCGAGTTCCTTCTCCAGCCATTACTTGAACTCCGACGGCTCGATTAATCCTTAGGACCACTTCTGCTCTGATATCGGCTGCCACAACAACGCAAAGAATTGCCAGTCTTGTCAGCCATTCATGAGACGTCTTTATTTCTTGAAATATCATTTCGATACGAGATTTTTTCAACGGATGATCAGTTCGGCTCCCTTCAGCTTCCCATGAAGGAATCAGAAGCACCCTCTGCTTCTACCGCCTGAAGCCTCCACGAGACGACTGCTTCGAATCGTTTTTGGTCTACAACCAATGGACGGACTCACACACACAATTATTCTGTTAGGGAAGAACCCGCTAACTCTCATCGCGGGGAATAACAATCCGAAGAGAATTCACCGCCCCTAACACAATCTTGAGGGGGCAGCCAAGTGGGGCTGAGCTCCGAATAAGCTTGTCAGCGAAAGATCTCAATACTTTCACGACTAATTCCCTGGCGAAAGGCAAAGCTACCACTACTTCGCTGGGATATGCTCAATTCCCGGCCTACCTGCATTGTCAATCCTCGTTCCATCAGGAGCATACTTGTCCCAGTGGCGGCGAACTGTCTTGCCTTTAGGATCGTATCGGACTCGCACTTGGTTATTCTTGCCAATCCATTCATGTCTTCCGTTGGAGTCACGAGTCTCCCTCAGTTCTGGAGCCACTTTTTGAATGGCTTTTCGACCGGATTTCAGACTCTTTCCTCGCAAATTCAGCTTGCTGATAGCGTCCTTGTATTTGTCGACTAACTTCCCAACGGTGTTCCACGGCTTCCGCGGCCTGCTTTCGCCGCCGCCGGACGATTGTTTCAGTTTACCGACTAGTTTGGCTGCTCGAGAAACGTTCGGTTGAACAGTGATAAGACCTGGTTCATAATTATTCGAATAGGCTTTCCAAAAATCCGAAAAAACGCCACTCGCCTGTGCTTGAAACAGCTCAACGTACAACTCGCGCTCTCGGATCTCTTCATCATATTCTGGTTGAAAGTAGTAATACCCTATTAACCTTTCTCGGAAAAGCTCCTTAATACTTAAAGAATTCCTAGCACGAAACCGATCGTCAACAGCAGCCGCAATCAAGGAATCGGTTTTGGTAGCCCCGTTCATCAAATGCCCACCTCCAATAAACATAAATACAGCATCATACTTTTTCAGCGCTTCCTCCGCCGACAGCGCCATCGCTTCATTGCGAGCCACATAGCTATGATTGACAGCCGAAAGACCGACGGGCTTCGTCCGATGATCGATCACGCCAGCTCTGCAGAGTTCATATAGCTCCAGATCCTCCGTTCCGAGAATATCAACAGAAGCGCCAGAACTCCAAACGAACGCTATGGCTCCACTGATGAGGTATGAGCTGACAATCCTATGCATTAGGTGCTCGCTGGGATAGAGTTCTACGCTTCGCAGGGGGGCCAAAGATATGGGTTCGAGAGCAGGCCAACCCTCAATCAAGAAAGCCACCCTAAGCCGAGCAAGAGATGGATTGTCTTCGAAGAGAGATCGCAATCCCTTGATGACTTGCATGTGGCCGGAAACGTCAGCATGGGGATCTTGAACAACTATGAGGTTTTTCTTAGACGAATACTGAGAACCATGATTCGGCCCAAGCGACTCCTGCGTCGCGGAGGAAATATTGAGAGAGACGTCGCCGCATTCCAGTGACATAGGCTTGAAGACGGGGATGCTATGGGATGAAAGCAGAGTTCTGAGCTCGGGACTTCCCGCAAGGTTCATTGCAGTTAACCCAGATTCCGTAACTTGGAACGGATCTACTGATTTACCATCTAGCAGGTCGCGAACAATCTCCACGTGTCCAGCGGCGCAAGCCAAGTGAAAGGGTGACAACCCTGAATCATTGAATACCTCATTCGACGCACCTGCCTCGAGAAGCGACTTCACCGCGAATCGCGACCCCCAGGAGCAAGCTCGATGAAAGAGAGTATTTCCATCTTCCAGCTGCTTATTCGGATCTATCCTGTAGGCAGTCAAGACTGTCTTGAGATTCGGATCGTCACGCCAAATAAGAGAATTGACGTCTTTTGGGCCCGCAGTCCGGTTCGTCTCACAACCGCCTACAAAGATCAAAATCGCCAATGCGATCACGAGATTGGCAAAACTATTCTTCATTCTGCTTGAACGAAATGGGTTCTCGACAAACGACATTGTTGCAATAGCCTTCGCCCCTCTTCCTCGCTAATCTGTTCAAAAAGGAGGGTCTTGGCAGGGCCAGTTGAATCGCGTATCAGTGATCTGAAAAAGTACGCTGTATCGGAATTCAGGGAGACTTCACGAGAATAACTTAAGCGCCTCTTCTTCAGCATAAAGACAACGGGTGCATACACTTCGATCCGAGTTACCCCGGCCGGAAGAGCTTCTACGTGAAAGGAATCAGGACCAATCACAATATCTTCGCCAATTCCTTCATTCACTGCGATCAAAGACCGATTATCTGCAAACGCTCGCTTTGGCCTTACGAAGTAAACAAGGGCATAATCCTTTGGTGGAGAGAGATGTTTCGCAGCTGAAGTTTCTGGCGGAGTAGCGTAGTTCGGCAACTGGACAGCCCCCCCAATGCCTGGAAGGTTAAGCCTGCCGGACCAGCCGCGAGTTTGAGGAAGATCCAGGTCACGCCACGCAACGAACTTGCCTGAACCATCCAGAACAGGAACACTAGCTCTAGAGGGCTGAACCAACACACTCCTCTCCGAACCTACAACAGGCGCAAGATCTGATTGCACTGTTGTGCCACAGCCAGAAGCCATAGCTACGATCAGAAAGATAACGGCATCGAAAAGCTTCATCGGATACTTACTCTGCTATTCGTTTAGTAAACTCCGCTAAGTTTGCATTTATCGCATAGATCCCAGCACGTCTTGCTCGATGAACAGCAACCGCGACTTCAGAAACGGGAACAGATGCCGTTGTTTCAATGGTTTCACGCCAAACTTCGGCATCGATTGAATCGATAATACGATAGGTCATTAGCACTCTGCTTTCCGACGTTCCATCGAACCAAGGCATACTGTCCGGAAAATGACAGTCAACATGCAAAGTAGAATCTGAATCTACTTGCTGCCCCTGGAAAAGACCTTCCGTCAGTGCTTCCGCTATTGTTCTGTCAAGCTCCGCATATGCTAGTTTCATTTCGAGCCGTTCTAGACCGGCGCCTATTCGTTCATCGAACGGAATCGCTTTCCTACCAATGAACTTTTCCCTTTCTCGATCCGGTATTTCCTCGCTTGGACCATCGTAGGTACGCGTTTCATAGGACGTCACCCAAATGTTTCTGAATTGCCTAAACCTTTCTGGTACAGAAGGCATTGGGAGAGGCATCGAGATCTTTACACGCTCGGAGTCAAAGTGGTCCATTAGCATCGTAGGTGAGATGGACTTACATCCACTCCCAAGATTGCAGACAGACAGCAGGACAAATAGGTTAGCAAGAAAACTCCATGATTTCATTACTACCCCTTCTAGTCGACGTTGTCGGATTGCTCAACACAAATGTATGCGCATACAAAATACCGCCTGATGAAGGAACTAGGGATAGAGGGAAGTCACAAGAAAGGCTCTAAGCCCTTGGGGACCGATAGTAATCATCAATCTGGATACAGTCCAAATCTACAAAAAGAACTGGGACAACCGGAGCGTTGCAACCAGGTATGGGTGTCGGATACGACCTATCTGAGGAGCGAGGAAGGCTGGTGCGATTTGGCGACGGCAATGGATCTCTACAGCCGACGAATCATCGGGTGGAGTATATCGAAGCAGAATGACTCGTCGCTGGTATGTGAGGCGCTCCCTGGGGCGATCCTAAACCGAGGAGGCAAAGTGTCACCGGGGATCATGCATCACAGTGATCGGGGAAGCACCTATGCCGGCACGG
>OJGX01000804.1_pt1 | contig 13986 bp, 4 predicted proteins | sample 1594661 | NCBI WGS metagenome assembly OJGX01 (sample SAMN05416839, study PRJEB24817) | seawater metagenome | isolation source: Sea water | place: Canada:Atlantic | collected 2013-07 | reverse complement strand
GCAGCGATGCCTTCACCGAGTCCGAGCGCGACCACATCCACTTCTACCTCGCGGTGCGGTCCATTGTCGCCAAGCTGACCAAGGGCGAAGCGCCCGACAGCGCTCAGATGAACGCCAAGGTGCGCGAGATGATTTCCGAGGCCCTGCTAAGCGACGGGATCGAGGAGATCTTCAAACTCGGCGAAGACGGCGCGTCGGAGATCGACATCTTTGGCGACGACTACCTCGCCAAGATCGAAAAGATCAAACTCCCCAACACCAAAATCAAGTTGCTCCAGCAGCTACTCAAACGCGCCATTGAAGACTTCAAGAAGGTCAACAAGATCAAGGGCGTAGACTTTACCAAACAGTTTCAGGAACTGGTGAACAAATACAACGAGCGCGATGAGAAAGACGTGCTGCGCAGTGAGGTGCTAGAGGGATTCTCCGATGAGATGATCGGGCTGATCCACGCGCTACAAAAGGAGAAGGAATCCTTCGGCGAGATGGGGATCGATTTGGAGGAGAAGTCCTTCTACGACATCCTCAAATCCCTCGCCCACAAATACGATTTCGAATACCCCGAGGACAAGCTGATCAAGCTCGCTAAGGAAGTGAAGGTGGTCGTCGACGACAAGGCCAAATACACCGACTGGAGCCAGCGAGCCGACATCAAGGCCGAGCTCAAAGTGGACCTCATCATACTACTCGCCGAGAACGGTTATCCCCCCGTGGATCGCGATGAGGTTTACAAAGAGATCTTCGAACAGGCTGAGAATTTTAAGAAATTTCAGAGTGCTTGACCGCAGAAGATTGGGGGAAAGACAGAGCTGAAAACGATATGATTCGATTTATTCACGCGGCGGATCCGCATTTGGATACTCCTTTTCGGGGGCTGGAGGCGCATGAGGGGGCTCCGGTTGATGTGCTTTGAGGGCGACTCGCCGGGCTTTTGGAAATTTGATCCGATAGGAGATCGATGAGATCTGGAAAGGCTCCTAGTCTTGGCGAATGCTATTCAGTTTGTTTTCCGATGAAACTAGCGAACTCGGGATTGTGATTTCCTTTTGATTGGTTCCATACCTGTTTTGGAATTAGTAATCGGAGGAAGTTACGGATGTCACGTTGGAGCCCGTCAGGCTCTGAGAACATGCCTGTTTTCGATGCGTGATAGGCTGCCGAAAGATGTAGAAAAAGGGATCGGGTAAAAAGTCGTTCCGAGATAGAGATCGGTCGATTCTCTAAATCTGCCTTCGGGTCGATGATCCGCTTTAATTCAGGATTCTTGTAAACTTCGCTCCAAATCTCCTGATGATGGGCTGTGATGGTCAATAGATTTTGAACCCGACGGACCCTTGCGTCGATCCAGAGTGACCAGCCCGTGAATAAAAATCCTCCGATGATTCCTGCTGATTGAAGTAGAACGAAATTGTTTTCGATTATCCCTAGGAGAGTCTCCATTGGGGTTGATTATAACCTGACTACGAAGCTGTCGGCAAACCGTCCGGCAATCGTCAGCCCTCGTCGATTAGCGAGCGTCGGGGATGTAGATCTTTGCGTTGATTAGCAGTGGTCTCGGAATGAGAACTATTTTTTCGTCGGGAACACAGCTAGCTTTTGGAGGCAGTTGTTTCTTATATCTTTCTGAAAAGGAGGCTGTTCGGCGAGGTGGCTACTTTTGCGGCACGAATGAGCGGCTGCGTCGGCGTGGGTTGCGAAAACTGTTCGCAGCGCTGTAGATTTCGCACGGTGATGGCGGGATTTCTGGGAAATTTGGGTTTTTCTGGGTTTCAATTAGGGCTGCTCTTTACTTCTGTACTAAGTGCGACACACTCGGGAGATGGTTTCCAAATCACTTGAGCAAGAGAGTCCCCAATCTTTGTTCTCGTCTCGACTGACGAGAAAGTGTTGTTTCAGGTGAACGTTGCTTGGAGTCAATCCTAGCGTCTCAATCGATGGCAAACGGAGCGTTTCCACAAACGAGATGGACCTTGGTGTTATCCGCAAAAAACGGAGATGCTGAGCAGTCGAAGAGAGCCTTTGATGAGCTGGCCCTCGCTTATTGGAAGCCGGTCTATGCATTCCTCCGCCGAAAGGGCGACTCACACGAGGAGGCTCAAGATAAGACGCAAATCTTTTTCACTCATTTGCTGAAAGGCGATTTTCTCAAGAACCTGAAACCAGAGGGAGGGCGGTTTCGTAGCTTCCTGTTGGTCTCATTGCGTCATAAGCTGATCAATGAACACCATCGAGTCATTAATCGCAAAGAACGGGCTGAAATTCCCATTGAGCCTTGGTACGAAGCGGATGCCTCGGAAGAGAGCTTTCATTCCTCCCTCGCATCTCCAGAGGCTGCGTTCGATCGTTCTTGGGCCCTAGAGCTCTTTGCTCGGACGATGGATCGACTTCAGTCTCGCTGGGCGAAACGACCTGCGCTGTTTGCTGAGTTACGATACACGATCGAGAGTCCCGGAAACGCAGCCAAATACGCAGACATTGGCTCGCTCTTGGGTATGAGCGCTGGAGCGGTTGGAAAGGCAGCTCACGATCTACGAAAGCAATTTGTAAAGGAAATCCGCCAAGAAATTCGAGATACGGTCGCGAGTGATGATGATATTGAAGAGGAATTGCGTTACTTGGTTAAGTTATTGCAGTCCTAGACCGGAGAATCCCGTCCAGAAAGTTTCATTTACTTTGTAACCTTATCTTGAGTTTCTGGTGCTAGTCTATGCCGGGAACTCTGCGCGATTGCTTGAAGCGGTTCATTAGAAACGAAAGACCTCTCACCACTGAAATCAAAAGGAACACGAGTCTGCCAAGTCTGTGGGGCGCAAGGGCCTGAGGATCTTCCTTGTGCTGCTTGTTCGATGGCTGTCGCCTTGGAAGAACTTTCCATCGCTCGATCGGACACGACCCCTTCGAAGAGCGAGCCGGTGAGTTTTTCACCCTATCACTTGCCTTCCACCTTCGGTCACTACGTCATCGAGCGGGAGATCGCGTGCGGAGGGATGGGGATGGTCTATGAGGCGCAAGACATGCGTCTGAATAGGATGGTTGCTCTCAAGATGCTTCGACAGGTCCTTTTTGCGACGGAGAAGGAAAGGCTTCGCTTTCAAAGGGAATCGGAGATGGTTTCCCAGTTGGATCATCCCAATATCGTTCCGGTGTTCGACGTGGGAAAGGAACAGGGACAGCCTTATTTTACGATGAAGCTGATCCGAGGAGGGAGTCTCGGAGAGCGTCTACGTGATAGCAAATTGTCACCACGCGAGTCGTCTGTCCTTTTACTTAAGGTTGCTCGAGCGGTTCACTACGCTCATCAGCATGGCGTGCTTCACAGCGATTTAAAGCCGTCAAATATCCTCATTGATGAAGCGGGAGAACCATGGTTAACAGATTTTGGTGTGGCGAAATCTCTTAGCCGCGATTCGCTCCTCACGGCTACTCAGTCGATTCTAGGAACACCGCACTATATGTCCCCTGAGCAAAGCGCGGGTTCGCAAAGTGAGATTTCTACCGCCACCGATGTGTGGGGGCTTGGCGTGCTGTTCTACGAAATGCTCAGCGGACAGCTGGCCTTTCCGGGGGAGAGTAGTGTGCAGGTCCTGCGTTCTGTAGCGGACCATGAACCCCAGACTCTGAGTAGCTTTGGATTAGTGGATCGAGATCTAGAGACAATTTGTTTTCGGTGTCTCGAAAAAAAGCCTGTGCGGCGACTGTCGAGCGCCGGGATGGTAGCGGATGAATTGGACCGTTGGCTTCGAGGGGAGCCGATCGAATCCCGTCCCATCACGATGTTGGAGCGGGCTGAGAAATGGGCTCGACGGCGTCCTTTTCGAGCTGTGGCTATGATGCTTTTTCTACTCCTCTTCTTGGTTGGTGCGAGTACGGTCACGTGGCAATGGCACGAGGCGAGAGTCAATGCTGAAACCTTAGGTCGTACGGTGAATTCTGCGATTCTTGCCCAAGTGCTGGATGCTCGAGAGCATCATGATTTTGGGCAGGCTCGCCGGTTGTTGGATAGTATCAATCCCGAGCGTAGGGAGTTCAGCTGGAGGCTGTTGAATGCTCTGTGCCAAGGGGACGAGCTGGATCTATTTCGTTTGGATGACGGGCTGGTTCCCCAAACAATGGCACTCGTCCCACGGACGGATCATCTGGCAGTCATCTCATCGGATGGTTTTCTGCATATCCGGAATGGGGCTTCCGGTGAAGAGCTATTTGAACCACAAAAGTTGCCGCCGTTGCCAAGTGAGTTTCGAGAAAGCCAGCGATATCGCTCGCTGGCTTTCTCGCCTGACGGGCGGAGTATGGCTTATGCTAAAGGAGATCTTCTTCGGATTCTTGACGCATCGACGTTGAGAGTGCTGTTTGAAGAGAGTGGCCGGTTGCCGCAGTTTGGCTGGTTAGATGAGAATCAATTTCTTTTCGGTTACAATGGCAGTGTGAGCGCTCCTCCGTTCCCCGAGGCCTTCGCTTGGATCATTTATCTGCATAAAGAGGGAGCTACGGGAGGCGAGCTGGAACGATTTCCGTTTCCAGAGATGTGTGCCCCATTGACGGTGGCTCCTGACCGTCGTTCCTTCGCACTGCATCGGGTTAATACGAATCCATGGTCATGGGAACGGTCGATCCATATCTATCAGAGGGATCAGGATTTGAGTGTGATCCCGGATGCTGTGTATTCCCTGCCGGGGCGGGAGTATCCCGGTGAACTCGCGCTGTCACCAACAGGGAAATACTTGGCATTGACTGCTGGAACTCATGTGAAACAGATTGCCAGAGTCCTTGCGGTTGAGAGCGGTAAGATACGCTTCGAACATGAGTTTCGCTTCTCTCTGACAAAACTGGCATTCGATCCCTCTGAACGTAGAATTGGGCTTGTGGGAGACGATGGTGCAGTTCGTGTGTACGATTACACTCGGGGCAGTTCGGAGAGGCTCTCCTTCAATGTTTATGACGAGGGTACTGAGTGGGAGCGTAGCCAGTCTGTAGGAGGCCACGGTGCGCACAGTCCTCCACAGGATCTCATGACTCGAACGGCTCAAGATGGGCGAGCGCGGTTTTTTCTCGGGCATGAAAATCGTGTCTTTGATTTGCTCTTCGACCCGACCGGGTTTCTGGTAAGTGCTGGCGCCGATGGGACGATCAGGCGTTGGGATCGAATCGTTAGGCGCCCTCCCCTCGGGGTAGGGTATATGGCAACGAGCTATGAACAGTCTCATCCGGTGGCGTCAGTTGACGGGCGACATGTGCTTTTTAACATCGATCGGAGTCCCTTTTATGGTGATCTGGATGAATCGTTGAATGGGAGCGAAGGCTGTTCCGGATTTCTAGTGGACAACCATGCGCCTCTTGCCTTCTTGCGTGATGGGAGGCCTATCACTCAAGACCGAGATACAACGGATATCGTCGTGTGGTCTAGAGATGGGAACGGCTTTCGAGAACAGCGACGATTACCAAGTCAATGCATGAATTTGATGCAGTGGGGGCAGACTCGGAGTGGATCCCTTTCGCGAGATGAGAACCGCCTCGCAGGCGTTATGGACGGGTGGCTCTTTGCGGCGGACTTTGAGGAGGGCGCGGTTCATTGGAGTGGTCTGATTGGCGAGGCGGCGACGGACTACGCCGGGCATGCTCTTTCGCCTGATGGGGAATGGATCGCCTCATCTGATTTTGGCCCACGAATTTCGATTCATCCCTTCAAAGAACCTGCCAACATTGTGACCCATCTCGAAGGACCGAAGCGAGGCTATGACACGGTTGCTGTCTTTAGTCGGGAGGGAGATCGATTGTTTACGGGCAACGAAGATGGATGGGTTCGGGTGTGGGATACTTCAACTTGGGAGGAGATTTCGAGCCTTGCATGGCCAGCACACCGAGGGGCTGTAACGGCCATTGCCCTATCGCATGAAGGGAAGTTGATCGCGACGAGTGGCGATGATACGTTGAAGCTATTTCCAGTCGCACCTGAGCGGGGGGAAAAATTTCGTCGAGAGTTGGTTTCGTTTCATCTCGATCGACCGGCGAATTGGATCCAGTTTGCTCAAGGTGGTGATGGGCGAGATCGGGCTCTGTTTCATAGTGTCCCTGGCCGGAGGCTTGAGATTTGGGAAACGGACCGGGAGAATCGCCGTGTTGATGAATTCACCGACGCGGGTGAATTCTTGCCGCGTCCTCTCTCTAAAAATGCACTGATCCGCTTGCAGGACGGTAGCGTACTCTCGGTAGGTGGAGAGCGAACTACCGAGAACACGCCCCATGTATCCCTGTCTGAGTGTTACCTCTACAATACGCTCACGCGGACCTGGACGACGACGGGCTCAATGCGCCAGCCTCGTAGTAGAGATGTTCAGCTCTTGCTTTTACCTGACGGCCAAGTGCTTGCTGCTGGCGGAGCTGGGAGGGGAGCTGAAGCGCTGGCTGATTGTGAAATCTATAACCCCCGAAGTGGGAGTTGGCAGGAAACGGGTTCCATGCTTCAGCCTCGCCGTCTGGGAAGAGGGCTCACTTTAGGTGATGGCAAGGTCATTGTAATAGGCGGCTTGGATCAGAATCATCAGGACATGAAAAGCTGTGAAGTGTTCGACCCCAAGACCGGTAGCTGGTCTGCTACAGCGGATCTTCACTCGGCGAGATCGGGAGCTGCTTGCGTGCCATTGGACGATGGGAAAATACTGGTCGTCGCCGGTGGTTGGCAGAGTGGAGCGAGTCGGGATTGCGAGCTTTACGATCCCGAAACTGGGGCTTGGATTGAAGTTGGAGCAATGAAGGTGAGTCGGTCTGGACCGATGGTTGTGAGGCTTGCGAATGGTCGAGTTCTGTCGATTGGGGGGCGGACTGAAGGGGAGGGGATTTCAAGTTGCGAGCTGTTTGATCCCGATACCCAGACCTGGCAGCTGACCGGTGGCCTCCCGGAAGCGCCCTACCTTGTTTCCAACGGTATTCGCCTACCGGACGGCCGCGTCTGGGTGTCGGGAACCTTCCTTGGTGACCCTGGCGGGCAAGCCGCAAAGATGTATCTATTTGATCCAAACCTCGAACGGTGGATAGAAGCTCCGAAGCTAAAGTATCCCCGATTCGCCAACGCAGCTGTATTGCTCAACAACGGCACGATACTAATGACAGGAGGCCACACGCCAAAAGGGGCATGGACAGGGGCCGAGCTTATCGATCTCGTCCCAGACTGAGGTCGAGTCTCTTGGTTTTTGGGGTGTTTTCGTCCTTTTACGGAAAATCTCATTTTTTTGGTAAACTTCTCACGAGAATGCGGTGCTGGTAATTAGGGCGCGTTCGTCTTGCGTTCAGATTGTTCTGACTTGCCCCCTTTTCGCCAAAATATGAAATCTACGTATACCTTGCGCTCTTGGTGTCTTGGTCTTCTTCTCACTTCATTTTGCCCGATGAGTGTCGTCGGTCAGACTGTGAATCCACGGCAAAATGTGGAGCCGGATGGCCGCGACCGGACCTTTAACCTAAACGTGGTGAATAACACAGACCGAACGGTCACATTCATTGTCAGCAACAACGGTTGGTCTTGTTGTGATTCCCCTTTGCGAACGGAAGTCTATGGCCCTATTCGGCCAGGGGGCAGTGTCAAGGTTTGGATCGCGCGTGTCCAAGGGAACGGTTGCGACGGATACCAGGGCACGTTTACGCTTACCACCTCCGACTTTGGCAATGAAGATTCCCAGATGTTCACCTTCAGTAATGACGGCTACATTGGCGTGGAGAATACCCCGAACCGTTTTACGGGGAAACTCAGTCGAAAGAGCCGTTTCGATGGCAGCTTTACCTATACGGTTGATCGGTCGCATCGTCTACCGACCCCAGTCGACGAAAGATTGACCCAACCACGGAATTACGTCGCATACGATTCAGGCTCCTGGGCGCGGATTGATTCTCAAACAACGACAAAGATCGAACACCTTCGCTTCAGCCAGAACGGGTTTTGGCCGACTTGGTATGAATCCTGTTTTGGCTTCCCGCTCTTTCATCCCCAGCACATGAAACGGTTGCCTAACAAGGATGGGAAAGCCTATTTCATGATCTCTGGATCGCGCTCTCATAATGGATACTTAAGCCTGGTCGAAACCTATCCCGGGCTGCTGGATCCAGTCACGGATCTAGTAAGGCCATCCAGTAACGGTGGCGCCGTTGGTAAGGTTATTTGGCAAGATGTCTATACGGGTGTTTTCAATAAAACCTACAACCCCATTGGTAACTGGAATCACCCCGCCAAGATTGCCGTTATGGGCGGTGTGATGCTCGTCGTCGCCCAAAACTGGAGCGAAGGGAAACTGATAGACGGCTGCACCGGAAGCACTGGGAACCCGTACCAGCGTGGCACTTCAGAAGATGCGATTCTCTTCTACGACGTCCGGGATTCCAGTCATCCGGTTTACTGGGGCATCATGACCGCTGAGGAATTGAGATTGCCGTTGCGGGAGCGGGAGAACGGTGATCGTAAGAGCTTCGACGCGCGGCTGATCAGTGTTGTTCGCTTCCTATATCATCCTCACCGCGGCATTTGGGAAATGACTGTCGGGGGCGGTGGCGAATGGAAGACAGATTACACCACTTGGGAAACCGATACGGTTTCCCCCAATATCGAGGATTGGACCCTCGTTGCCGGTGCGGGCACCGGTAATACTCCACGGGTCAGAACTTCAGAGGCATCGGAACATGGAGATGATTTTGACAGCTACCAGTGGGACGAGGATCGCGCGATATCTGTGCCTGAGAACGGCAAAATGAGAAGCATGTGGTTTGGTGCCACCAACAACGGAGCAGGTGGCGGGGAAGCCGATGGCTTTACCTTTGGAAGTCTCATGAACACGGGCAACATGGTGGATCAGGGCAGTAAGGATGCCCCGAATATGGGGTCGCTTGGACGGGATCGGGATTGGGCGTCGGATTCCCTTTATGTCACTCGAAAAGGAGAACCCATTGCCTATACGGCAGAGAATGATAATCATCCCGATGGAGGCCTCGACGGCGATACCTACCTCTGGCAGGTCTATGACACTCGCAACCTTGCAGTGAATCAGAAACCACACCCTGTCACCTCCCTAGTGAGCAATACGTTCGACAGTGGGCTAGGTTCCTTGCGTGAGGCCATCGCCTATGGGGGATCCGTCACGTTTGCTCCCAGCCTGAGCGGGCAAACAATCCGACTTACAACGGGTCCTCTTGTTGCCTACTTGCAAGATCTCGACATCGATGCCTCAAGTCTTGTTAATGGTCTCATTATAAGCAGCGAAGGGTATTCCTCTCTGTTGCAAGTTGAAAGGGGAGTCCGAGTCACGCTTCGAGGGGTGACCTTCCAAGATGCTAGCGACAGGTCTGACTCTCGCTACGGTTATGCAATCGAAAACAGAGGTTCGCTCGAGTTGTTTGATTGTCTCGTGCGTGACAATTTCTGGGGTGGCTTGAATAATTTGAGCGGGAACGTGTTGCTGCAAAACTGCACCTTCACTGAGAACACGTTTCAGGCGATCCGAAACAACGAAAATTCCGTCATGTTTCTACGGCACTGTACGGTGGCCGGCAACGACATGAAAGGGGGGGCAACGGCGGTGGCAAATTTAGGCGCGATGACCCTGGAAAACTCGATTATCGCCAACAATACAAATGGCAATGGGCCATCGGATACGTTCGGGGTTTTTACCGAAGTCGGAGCTAACCTGATCGGAGGGGATCCACGCCTCGCGGCTATTGGAGGCGAGGGTGCGCGTAGTAAGATGCTAGAACCTCGTCCTGACTCTCCGGCCATCAACGTGGCGGTAACAAGCACGATCGGTGCAGACGGGATCGGACGGATGCGTCCGATAGGCGAGGCGCCCGACCTGGGCGCAATCGAGGCGATTGTCGTCACGGTGCTTCCTTCATCCAATCTAGAATATTTTTCACTTATCGACCAGTCGCTCTCTTGGACAGTTCTGCCCGGAGCGGAATTCGAGGTGTTTCTTGACTCAGGATTCGGTTTCGAGTCGCTCGGCAAGACAACAAGCACTTCCATTGCGCTACCTGACTTGATGGCTAAGAGAGACTACCAGTGGAGGGTTGATGTCACAATTGAAGGCCGCACGTACCCAGGTCGGGCTCAAGCCTTCACTACACGGGGGCCTCTCTTGGTCACAACCCTGATCGATGAAAATGATCCAGAACTCCGCCAGGGTGTCGGCGATTCTCTCAGGGAAATCCTTGAGGAGGCAAGTTCTGGAGAACTAATCCGTTTTGCCGCCAATCTCTCTGGTGGAACGATCAGGCTTGAAGGTAAGCCGTTCACCATTAACACGAGTGTTACCATCAATGGAGCGAATCTTCGTGAGCGAATTACGATCGACGCGCTTGGTAATTCCCGGGCCATCGAAGTGACCGGGGCTCATTCAGTTGTGTTAAAGGGGCTGAGGATTAGCAATGGAGTCGCTGATAGAGGTGCCGGCGTCTTCAACGATGGCGGTCTACTAACGTTAACAGAGTGCGAGTTTCATGAGAACAGAAGCGTCGATCAAGGTGGTGCTGTATATAACGCGGATGCTAGTGAACTCACAGTATCAGGGAGCACTGTATTCGATCTGAATCAAGCTCGGGAGGGCGGTGCAATCTACAATGCTACTGGCGCGTCGTTAACCGTCGATGGAGCGAGATTCTTGCGCAATCAAGCCGTCAACGGCGGCGGTATCGTTAACCAGGGATCGTCATTCACAGTTGCAGTGGCATACTTCTCCGGCAACGGGGCAGAGAACATTGGGGGGGGCATTTACCATGGCAATGATATTGGGTTAGTGGAGAATGCCACCTTCAGTGAAAATTCGTCCGCGACCGGACAAGGCGGAGGTGTCGCCAACAACGGACAAGGCAGTTTAACTCTTCGTCATTGCACCATCGCAGGGAATGTCGGGGCCGGAGTCTTCAGTGCCGACAATGCCAAGCTGACGCTGGATCACAGCATCATTTCAGGGAACTTCGATCTTAATAACGATCCATTCGACCTTCAGGGAAGTTACACCGCCATTGGAGCCAATCTGGTTCGCAGCCCAAGCGGGAACAGCCTGCTAAGTGGACCAGCTCCGCTTCGTAGTGACCCGTTACTCGGCAATATCAGATCCGGTGTTATTCCATTGCTGGTGGGGTCACCTGCGATTGACGGTGGCGTAGTCACGGCGAACACACCAGGCACTGATCAGGTGCGCTCATCTCGACCCTTTGGGCCTGCGCCAGACTTGGGAGCCGTTGAATCGCGATTGAGTGCCGACGTCGACCTACTTTGGTTGACCACCAGTGCCGGTTCCCTAAGTCCTCAATTCGAGACTTCCACGACAAGTTACACTGCCCATGTCTTAGGTTCGATAGAAACTGCAGCAGTGCGCGCTGCGAAGGGAAACGGTAGCCAAACATTGGCAGCTCGGATCAACGGGGACGAGTTTACCGTTCTTGACGACAAGGCGGCTTCTCCTGACTTCCCCTTGAACCCAGGAGACAATACGTTGGACCTCAAGGTTACTTCTGGTAGTGGAACCGTGACGCGGATCTACACCATTCAGGTGACTAGGGGCAATGTTCTTGCTGACAACTTAGGCTTGGCTTCGCTTAGTACTCATGCGGGTTTGCTGACTCCGAGCTTTGATCCAGTGACCCCTAACTATTACGTCACAGCTCCCAATACCACAGAGAGCACAACCGTGACCGCCACGGTTGCCCAGGAAGGATCGAGATTGGAGGTCAGATCGCCCTTCGGCGAGTTCATGACCTTAAGCTCTGGAACGGTATCAGACTCAATCTTCCTCAATGAGGGAGCCAATCCAATCGATCTCCGGGTCATCGGAGACGATGATGCGGTCTTGGCTCGCTACACGCTGACGATTACTCGTAACCCTGCACCCCCAGCTAATGCAAACCTAGTCTCGTTAAATATGAGTGCAGGGCCACTCAATCCCGACTTTACGACTGGGGTTGCATTCTACCAGGGAACGGTCCCTTCTCGGATCAACTCTACGACGGTCACTCCAATCGTGGGGCAGGAGGGGACCTCGGTAGAGGTTCGAGTCAATGGTGGGCCTTTCACAGCTGTGAACTCTGGTTCGTCTTCAGGCGTCCTCACGCTGCAAACCGGTGAAAATATCGTTGAGGCGAAGGTCACCGCCACCGACGGCGCTACAGTTCGATCTTACACCATCGCCGTGACACGGCGTGACGAGCAGCTCGAATGGGCTTCATCACCCGGTAACAAGAATTCGGAGTCTCCAGACATCTCAGCCGATGGGCGTTTCGTCGCTTATTCATCGAGGGCTGATAATCTCGTTCCAGAAGACACGAATAGCACAGCCGATATATTTGTCTATGACCGCGTTACTCAAATCATTGAGCGGGTTTCAGTGAACAACGAGGGTGTGCAAGGCAACTTCCAGTCGATCAATCCTTCCATCTCAGCCGATGGTAATTTCGTCGCCTTCGAGTCAGAAGCAAATAATCTCGTGCCTAATGATCGAAACGGGCAGAATGATCGGAGCCGTGGCGTTGATATCTTTGTCTATGACCGATCGACCAAGACGATCGAACGCGTCTCGTTGACTGAGAACGGGGAACAGGTCAACCAGGCATCCCGCAATCCTTCCATCTCGAATGACGGTCGATACGTCGCCTTTTCCTCAGGGGGGAATAATCTGATTTCCGGTTTTAGAAATGGACAGGTCAATGTCTATGTGCGGGACCGAATCGAGAACACGATTGTCGGCGTTTCCGTGCCTTTCTCGGTCACTCCCAGTAATCGATCCTCGGTTAATCCGGCTATCTCAGGTGATGGTAACTTCGTGGCCTTTGAATTCACGGCGGGCGTCAACGATGGAAACCGAAGTTTCAAATACCAGGATATCTACCTCTTCAATCGTGTCACTCGAGGCGTAGAAAGAATCACCGGAACGAAGATCGGTATCGCGGCTGATCGAACCGAGTCCGAAGAGCCTGCCATTTCGGACAATGGCCGCTATGTGGTGTTCCAATCCATGTTCGAGAATTTGGATTTCTTCGATACCAACGGGAGGCGAGATGTGTTCGTCTACGATCGGATCACGGGCAACACACGCCGTGTATCGACCAGTTACGATGGGGTCGAAGAACTATTCCAAGATTCGATCAATCCTTCGATTTCTGGCAATGGTCGCTTCGTGGCCTTCGAATCCAAGATTGCCAACTTTGTTGAATCTGACACGAATACCCGATCGGACATCTTCGTGAAGGACTTGTTGACCGGTGAGATGATGTTGAAATCAAGCAGGCCTGACGGTGAACAGGGAAATGGCGCCGCCACCACGGCCGCTCTTTCAGAGGACGGACAAGTTGTTGCCTTTATCTCTGGCGCTACCAATTTGGTCCTGGGTGATCCGATGTCTGTAGACAAAGTCTTTGTGGCAAGTGCCGCTCCCGTGAAACCCAGCTCGCGGGGAGAACTGGCTTTCTTCAGCTCTGATATCTCTGATCTGAATTCCAGCTTCAGTCCAAATGTATCCGACTACAACATCGCGGTTGATTCCGAAACCGAGATCGCCCGTATCCGTACGTTCGCAGCTGAGCAAGGAATGACGGTAAGAATTCAAATCAATAGCGGTGGATTCCAAACTGTCGATTCAGATATCTCAGCCCTTTCATTGTCGGTTGGTTCGAATTTGGTTGAGATTTCCATAACCGCAGCGGATGGCTCGCCAGGGAGATTATACGTTTTTACAATAATCCGTGCAGCAAGCAATAATACCCAGCTTAGGCAACTTGAATTAAGCACCGCCGAAGGAGCACTGCCACTTAGCCCTGCCTTTGCCTCCGAGACGACCAATTACTCAGTAAACGTTGGTAACGAGATCGAAGCTGTTAGCGTTATCCCTCGTGTCGTTCACCCAATGGCCACTGTGACGGTCAATGGAAGCCCAATCAATGAGAGTGGCTCTAGCGGATCAGTTCCTCCTGTCTCTTATACACATCTGACGCTGCCGACGACTCCTTACGTGTAGA
>OJGX01000801.1_pt1 | contig 14016 bp, 3 predicted proteins | sample 1594661 | NCBI WGS metagenome assembly OJGX01 (sample SAMN05416839, study PRJEB24817) | seawater metagenome | isolation source: Sea water | place: Canada:Atlantic | collected 2013-07 | reverse complement strand
ATCTACACGTAAGGAGTCGTCGGCAGCGTCAGATGTGTATAAGAGACAGCGGCCACAGTAATCTGTAATGTCATTGCGATTGGCAACGATTGGGATCATCCGACCGGCCCTTCGGGAGCGGCCCCCGGGCAAGGGCAACCCATCAGCAGAAATGTCAAGTACGAGGAACCACCTGTCGCAGCTCCACTAGAAGTGACTACCGAAGATTCCCCCTACAAAATCCTGCCAGGCATTGTGTCTCCGTTGGAAGTTCTCATCAGACAAACGGATAAAGATCAAACCGTCACCCTGCGGGCCAGCGACACCAAGGGATGGCTTGCCCCCCAAAACTCGGCGCTGATCTCGATCGAAATGCGCGACGGAACCGCTGAAACGACCCTAAACCTCAATCCTCCAAACGATGTGGCTATCGGTGAATCCAGCGAGCTCACGATCGACGTCACCATCGCATCAACACCCCTCCAAGGAGAAACCGTCCGCACAACAGTCCTCTTAGTAGTCGACGAACCGGCCATAAGTCGGATCGAAATAAGAACGCCGAAGAAAGAAATTACGACAGAAGAAACCTTGCAACTCGAAGCCCTTGGCTGGGACCACTTAGATCAGCCCATTACATTCGCTCCGCAGTGGCGCATCCTCGAAAACCCAGCAGGTCGTATCACACCGAACGGCCTACTCACCCCTCCACCAGCGGCAGGAAAGCTCAACATCATTCTTGAGTCCGAGAACGGCCTCATGGATAGCGTGCAAATAACCGTAAGCCTACCGGAAGATCCTGCAACAGACACCAACGCCCCGCTTCCAGACCCAGGCACGGGTGTAGGAAAATTCCGATCCCGGAGCGGAGAAATCATCACCTTCAACGTTACGGGACGGGGCGGACAAACCCTGTGGGGCACTAATACCTACACGGATGATTCGGACATCGGGATAGCAGCCGTACATGCCGGACTTCTGGAAATTGGAGAAACCGCAACCGTTCGAGCCCTCATAGCACCAGGACAAAGTGCCTATCAGGGATCTGAACGCAACAACATCACAAGCCAAACCTTTGGGCGCTGGGCTGGCAGCTTTCAACTAATTCCTGCAGATATTGACCTTTCCCAAACAATCGAGATATTCAACAACACCAACGAGCAAGTAGTTTCCTCAGGGCCCAGCGAAGCAACTGCCATCGTCTTAGACGAACGTCTCTTGCTCAATCGAATTAGTACGCTTCACCTTGATACCAATGAGCCGACCACCGAACGGACCATTTCGCTTAGCAACCGAGATGGACAGGTTTTCGGCCCTTGGCGATTAACTCTAGAGAACCAAGAACCTCAATCCCGAACAACCGTATGGCGAGCGAGTGCGAGCTATGTCTTGGAACCCGGCACCTATACTTTGGTGAACTCCTCTATTGAGACATGGGCACACAACGGGGAGTCAGGCCATCAAGGATTCGCGATCGTAAGCGGCGTTCAGCTGGGCAGCACAACATTTCCGGCTCCTAGTGAGCAGGAGCCTGTGGAACCAGAAACAGGTGCCGGCAATCGTGATATTCTTCCGGATCCGAGCGGGGGCTTGACCAGCTTTCGTTCACGGGTCAACGATGTCCTTTTCTTCGAAGTTACCGGAACCGATTCAGGATCTATCTGGGGAACCAGCATCTACACTGACGATTCCACTCTGGGCAAGGCGGCTGTTCATTCAGGACTCGCAACAATCGGAGAAACCACAGTGGTCAAGGTAACCATTCTTCCTGGCCAATCGAGTTATGAAGGCACGCTTCGAAATGGCATTCAGAGCAGTCCCTTTTCGGCCTGGGATGCCAGCTACAAACTGGAAAGTGCTATCCCAATCACACCGCCTGAATTGACGATCGCGCGGATCGATGGAAACCTTGTTGTGACATGGAATTCTGAAGATCTGGAATTCACCCTTGAAACCACGTCGATCTTGTCGAATGACACACTTTGGATACCTATCGAGGGAGTGCAACGAAACGCAAATCTATTCCGCTACGTCGTTCTGGCCCCAGAAACGATTCAGTATTTTCGACTCCGCAAGTAGTTCTTACTCCTCTCTATCCACCCAATCCTCAACCATGCTTGGCGATCCCCCATAAGCATTCCCAAATCGCGGCAGGATAGGAGTTCATGAGTATACCAACAACACACTGTAACTAGACAGTTTTTTTCGACTGCCAATGAAATCATCATTCTAGAGAGATCGCTCCCGGGTTCAGGTCTTCTTATCCTCCCTTTTTCACAACCCCAACATTCTCAAAACGATAGGGCCTGCTAGGCCTCCGTGTCCATTCAAGAAGAAATTACTGGCTATCAAATTCTCGCGGGCTTTCTCTTACAATCGCCCGGTAGAATGATTGCTGAAGTGCAGTGTTCGCATCCTCGGTAAAAACGATTCTACTGCCATCATCTTCAATCCAGTCCGTCACCGGAATCCAGCTGCTATCGATCACGTTGGAACGTTGCAATTGTACCCAGCGTACTCGGCTCAAATCATCCATATCTCTCCCTCTGCCGAGACAGACGGATATTCTAGTTTTCCCGCCCTCGGGCGATACAGCCAGACGGAGTTGTGAGTCGCCCCCTTCAAGACATTGAGTAGATCTCCAGCGATCCAACCATGAGAAGCCAACGAATCCAGCATCCAATCCGGCATCGCTGGAATCGAGTGGGTCCAGCCCCCGACTCAGTTCCCATGCATCACGGATACCATCGGCATCCCGATCGCTCGGACTCCCGTCCCTTCCAGGAGTGCCATAGTTCACGGCACTTTCCTTCCATCCCGATTGCTCCGACCAGTCCCGATCAATTCCAAGAGAGAAATCCGCTACCAGTGTCCCCCCCTCTCCATCAGTCGAGAGAAACCACTCATCACTGTATTCGAACGACTGAACGACCGTTCCTCCAACTTGAACGACAACGGTATCGCCACCATTCGACAACTGGCCGTCGAATTCGCCAATAATTCGGTCCTTGGCAGCAGGGAAAACCCTAGCAAACGCTGCCTCATCTTGAACGACAAGCACTCGTTCTCCTGGACTCAAAACACGCGCTGCACCGGGCGACATCTCGAAGGAAACTCCTTCCCTGAGCTCTACATCTGACAGCCACACATCATCATCCTCAAACGAGATCAGTTCCAAGTACTCAAGATCCCCCTCGACCGGATGAAAGAGGATCTCTGCCACGCGTAGTCGAGGGACAGAGACAGAAGAAGGCACGATAGGATTGCCAGCCACAAAATCGAAGGCATCAGACCAATGACTGTGACGGCCTGCGAGATCCGAACGGCGCACTCGAAGCCGGTAGTGTCGACCAGGAAGCAAGACACCACTCGGAATGCGTAGTATCGGCTGCATTTCGCTTCGTTCTCCAAAAACAACCGGAGCAGTCCATTCGATGGGCACAGAGACATGCCCTAACTCGGTTTCATCCTGAGGAGTCATGTCAGACACTCGCCATTCAATCGTCCCAATTGGCTCGCTCTCCAGAGGCACTCCCGGATCCGGCATTAGTTCGAACTGAATCGCGTCGGCAGCGAACTCTGGTGCTCCAAGGTAATTCAACGTTGGCTTTCTTGGGACAAGCTCTCCGTCCCCCTCCTCTGCGGCCAAACGCTTTAAATGCCCAGCTCGACCACCTTCAGGAACCGAGGGCCCCTCAAAGGGAAACGAAGGCTCCCAGCCTTCAAAAGCGAACGCCTTCATACTCGACACCTTCTCGGCAAGTGAATTATAGCGGATTGGCGGACCAAAAGGGGCTAAGATCCATCGATCACGGTCTGCCTTGGCGATGTCAGAAATGTAGGCAGCAAGTGAATCAAGTTTCGTCTCTATGACCTCCCGCGTCCAAATCAGATCACTGAATTCGCGAATTACGTTGCGATATTCCATCTTAAACTTCGGTTTCCCCTCCCCCCCAAAGATGGCAAGCTTCGGATAGTCTAAGCCTGTCCCCCAATTCGGCCCCCAGGAAGTATCAGAATCCCAGGGTAAAACCCAGAGCCTACCAATGAGGTCATTTTCAACCGGAGCAAAGAACCAGGCTCGATTCTTCAAATGAGAATCTTGCGGCAAGTAATCAAAATGGCGAACCGCTTCATTAACGGCGTGATAGTGATTCCAGCGATTGTAATCCACATAGCGACTGAGCCAGGCAGCATCTCGGTCAGGATTCAGATTCATCCGAATGTTCTGAAAATCCAAATCATCGCTCACCGAGCCCATTCCTTGATGTCGTTTGACCTGATTACCATCTGGGACTCTGGACTTCAGCTTATAGAGATTCCCATCCGGCAGGTCATGAGCTTTGACGAACGGTGAATCAAAATCTTCAAAGGCTAGGAAGACGCCCCAGAAGTCTCCTTGATACTGACCGTCTGGACCATCGGGAGCTTCCTCCGCTTGGTCTATTACCCGCATTTGCACATAATGGGTTCGTGGCGCCGGAATATCGACCAAGTCCCACAACCACGAATTCATCGCCTCGGGAAGACCAAAGGTTTGGTTCCGTTTCCCGTCCATCATCTTGCTTAGGTTAAGGCTTCGCCAAGGCACCTCATAGGCTTGCCCTCGATCATCGCGAGGGCGAAATCGATCCGCACGGTGAAAGCGAAAGCGGAAGGAACGTTTCCCCCCCCAATCGGCGTTGTATCGATCATTGTTCTGACGGAGCCGGTAGCGAACATGATCGTAAACCTGCTCTCTATACACCAATGTTCCTTCCCAATTGAAGACCCGACGAGCCTCGATTTCCGTCGGATGGATTTGATCACTTTTCTCATAGCCGTGGGAATACAAGAGATCAGGCTCACGCGTCAGCAAATGGTAGACCGGAAGCGAGTTCATGACCTCCATTGAATGGCGAGCTTGAATTCCGCCCTCAAGCACAGTCCTGATCGTTGGTTGGTAGGCGGGGACCCCGTCATAAACGAACAATGCAAAATTCAGACTCGGATCATCCGAATATGGCAGCGTCACCCTTGTCCCTTCATTCAACTCAGTGCCATTGAGATCAACCCGGTAGCGGACGAGGGTTCGATTCGAAAATGGTCCCACATTCGCGATGAATACGCGGGAACCTGTCAGATCGATTTCGGGTTCAAGGAGCTCATTCATCGGCAGCAAGAGCCACTGCTCTGGATTTGCGAACTCAGGATTGATCGGCAACGGCGCCTCGGGGTCGGCCAACAAATCTTCTAGTGGACGGGGCAGGTAAGCGGGTTGATATTCACCTGGACGGACAATTTGAAGGAGCAGTGTGACTACCTCAACGGCGCTCGACTCCGGTAGAACCACCTTAAACGTCACCGGATCAAGGCTTCTGGGAGCAATGGGCGAATGGCTCACGGAATCAACGAGAAGATTGAACTCGCTCTGAGCTACGGAGTTTCTGCGGCCCGGAGTGGGTCGTGTCAGATCATCAATATCCTGGCGATGACGACGCATCGATTCCAGCAGAGTTGTTTCCTCCAAAAACCCTGACGAGCGCCAGGCAGAACCCTGGGAATTATCGATATTCGGATCTATCAGCTCCATCGATGCCCCCTTGCCCGCTGCCCATGTCGGCCAAGGAAACCCCATCTGATAGGAAACACTATCCATCAAGGCGTCGTCAGCATTGACAAGCTTCACCGTCTCACCGTCATTGGATAGTCGTCCTGAGAAGGGACCGAGCGCGGTGACACCAAAAGCGCCTTCGATTACGGCAGGATCTTCGGCCACGACCACGTAGCCGAAGGCTGGCAAGGTTAGTTCGTCAGGAAAGCGGAACTTTATCGCCCCTTTTAATTCCCATTCAGAAAGGTCAGCGGCTTCATCTGAATTGTTGAAGATCTCGACAAATTCAGAACGTTCCAAGGCATCCTTAGGATTGACATGCAACTCGTTGATGACGACCTCTCCCTGCCCCTCAGCGAACAATGCTTGTCGGAAAAACGGATCGAGGCACGGCAGTGCAAGAGAAGATAGGCACATGACTACCATCAAGAATCGCCTGACTCCAGTCCCCAAAGTTCTCTGCGGACTCCCGGTCCAATTAGTTCTTGAATAAAACACGTCGCTGCCACACATAATGCCGCTCCAAAGAGCGCTACTCCCATGGTCCAGCGGCACGGGACTTGCTCGACATTAGCCGTTATTTGCTTACTTGTGAATCCTAATTCCAAAGGTCGAGAATCCAGCTCTCAGGCTTGCCTTGGCTCAGACGAGGCCTTCAGCCGGAGACGAGTGTCCTCAATCTTTTGGAAGCAGATCGCACTCCTCTTCGGGATTTTTTTCGTGGCGACAGACCACGTGTGCGCAGAAATTGTGGTCGAAACCCTGAGGAACAAGGCGACCTACGTTGATCGTGTGGGGTTCCGAGTCCAGCTAGAGCCAGGCTATCAGTACGAAGCTCGGCTTGATAATCGCCTCGTTGCCCCTCAATTCTGGCAATTTGCCGGTCCAGGATACCACACCTTCTCAGTCTCGCGGATCAGCGAACTTAGTGGGCAAAAGGAAGAACGCAGCTATCGCTTCGTTGTCCAGGATGCCATACGCGGCGGTAGCGAGTGGGGGCTAGCCCCCTGGACACCTCGTCCGAACATCCCCTCAGCGCCAGAAGCATTCAAAGGCGCATCGATTGAGCTCGTCTATCCTCGGCGTATCCCTGCTGGAATGAAGGCTCCGATCATCGCCTGGATACGAGATGATGATGGGCAAAACCTCCGGGCAAACGGCTCTCTTAGTCTCGGCCTCGCAGATTCTTCAATCAACATTCGTCGAGGCGTCGGATTTAACACACAGGTGTTGCCACGCAACCAAACCTCTCTCTCATCAACGGCTCATATCGCAGAGGCAGCGACGCCATGGCAGATCGAGATCGAAAAGGAGCCAATTTGGGACACGGTCTCGGGAACTCTCGCGGCGGATACCGTTTGGGAGCAGCAGGCGCGCGTGTTCGTTGCAGATGATCTCATCGTCCCGGTCAACGTGACCCTCACAATCCATCAAGGCACAATCGTCACTTTAGCGGAAGGCGTCGACGTTATCGTGAATGGATCGCTTGTCGTTCAAGGAAAAGACGACAATCCTGTACTTTTCGCTCCTCGAAACCAAGGACAGCTTTGGGGAGGCTTCTTCTTCCCTTCCGCTCCCGCGACTGCCGCTGTCCAACATTCAATCGTCACTGGGACTGGAGCCCATAAGACTTGGTTCTTCGCCAATCGTGGCGGACGCTCGCATCGGCCAGAACAAGCAGCGTTCAATTTTTGGACGGGAACTGTCGGCCACCTTGACTCGGTACAGATTGTCGAGAATGCAGGTCAGGCTCTTCACGGCGAAAACGCCGAGATTTCACTCAGCAACTCACTGGTTCAAGAATGCCAAACCGTCGGACAGTTCAATGAAGGGGCGGTCACAATCGACTCCAGCGCTCTTGTGGGCTTCCCCAATGATTCCCCGCGATTCGTCGACGGTGACAATGACGCCCTTTACTTTACCTTCGGCACCCACACGATCACCAACACGCTCATAGGTTGGACCAAAGACGACGGAATCGATGCAGGAGGCAATGACCCAGGCACGGTGACGGTAGAAAACTGCTGGTTCGAGGCCTGCTTCCACGAAGGAATGGCCCTTTCAGGATCGAACAAGCAGGTCACCGTGAGCAACTCGGTATTCCTGAATAACGGCCAAGGAGTCGAAGTTGGCTATCTTTCTCCCCATGTTACAGTGACGACGTCCCTCCTAAGCGGTAACGGCGTCGGTCTTCGATTCGGCGATAATTACTTTCGAGAGCACGCTGGTTCACTGAGTGTCAACGACTCACTTTCAATCTTCAATGAGCGAGATATATGGGGATTGACGGCAAATCTCTGGGCCGAAGATTTAAGTCGAATCACAGCAGTCAACAATCGACTCGTCACGGGACTTGATCTTCATCCTAACAACTCACTCTGGCTATCAGACGAGGCTCATCCGCAGCAACTCGCCCGTTTTTCAGAACTCGCCAACGGAATCGCTAATATAGGCTTTACCACGACGGCGCACACAGCCTCCTCGTCCCCTACAACCTTATCACTAGACATCGCACTAAGCGATTTTAGTTCGCAAGCAATTACTGCGAACATTGAGCTCCAATCTGATTCTGAAAACACCGCCTCGCTCATTCAACTGGACGATACTTCCGTCCACTTTGCGCCTGGCCAAATGGTCACCAGTATCCCAATCCATCTGATCAAGACAGGATTCCCGGAAGTAAGCACTCAGATCACCTTAAGACTCAACAGCGCGACTAATGCCTTGATTGATCCAAAACGTTCGAAATTCGAGATATCCTTTGAAGGACTTCGAACCGAGAGTGAGATCATATCGAGCGAATCAGCCTGGCACTTTCAGATTGGAACCGGCGAAGCGTCCACGCCCACAACGGCCTGGCGCTTTCCTTCATTCGACGATTTGATCTGGCCGCTAGGGCCGGGACCAATCGGTTACGGTTCGTTCCCCCTAGGCACCTCAGTCCTGTCGATGAAAGATCAAGCATCCTCGCTATTCCTTAGACAGTCGTTTCACATTAACGAACTGGCGTCCATCGACACGGTTCTGATCAACACTAGATTCGACGATGGCTTCGTGGCCTGGATCAATGGGCGAGAGATAATGCGGATCGGGGTCGCTGGTTCTGTCACGGATCCACTTCCCTTTGACACGCTAGCAACCGAGACTCTAGCCGAACCGGAGACCCTGACACGTGAATTCACTAAGGACGAGTTGCCCTCACTGTTTGCTGGGAAGAACCACCTTGCTGTTCAGGTCTTTAACGATACGATTGACAGCCCAGATCTTTGGTTCGATCTTTCGCTCCGTACGAGGTCAGCACTAGACCTCGACCAAGACAGCCTCCCCGACAGCTGGGAAACGCACTGGGTAAACAAAGCGCTCGATGACGAATGGACCTCCATTCTCTCCATCCTTCCTGATGCTGATCTAGATGGCGACGGCCAGACGAACCGAGCAGAGTATCTCGCTGGCACTGATCCCCTCGACCAAACAATGCGGCTGGGCTTGCAGTTCAAACTTAAGCGGCCAGAAGGGCATCTCGAGCTTTCCTTCACTCAGCAAGCCAGTCGTCACTATTCGATTCAGCAAGCCAACACAATTGGAAGCGAGTGGAGCACGATAGAAACAATTTCACCTCGAACGTCAGAAACTCATATCACCGTTCTCATTCCCGCCGACGAAGCCGTCGGCCTTTTCCGAGTGATTGCTAGGTATTGACAGCGCCTAAGAACCCCAATCTCAGTCTCTCAATGCAGCGTCGTCAACAGAATCGTCTCGCCTCGATCTTCACGATTCTTTGCCTCACGATCATGAGCCTTGAGCCCCTTCAAATAGTGGCCCAAGGAATCATCAATGAAATCCACTACCATCCAGCGAGCGACGACGATCGAGACGAGTTCATAGAGATCTACAATCCCACGACTGCTCCCATAGATCTTTCCGGATGGGAGTTGACTGACGGCGTCCGCTACAAGTTCCCGGGAGGAGCCAGCATCCCATCAAATGGCTATCTCGTCATCGTCGCTGATCCTGATCAGTTTAGCGCGCTTCATCCTGAAGTCCCTAGCACCAGCATTTTTGGCCCATGGCAAGGTCGCTTGAGTAACCGGGGCGAAACAATCCGCCTGGCAACGGCTTCTGGCGATCCCGTTGATCGAGCCACCTATGCGAATGAAGGGGCCTTCGCCGCGCGGGAATGGCTTACCGACTTTCAACGAGTTCGCGGGATTCATTGGCTCGCACCCCATGACGGTGGCGGCCACAGTCTCGAATTACATCAATGGAAAGTTTCGAATAATTTGGGAGCCAACTGGAGCGCGAGTAGCATGATCGGAGGGACCCCCGCAACTATCAATTCGAGAGCGACGATCAACATCGCCCCGATCGTATCTGATGTCGTTCATTCCCCCGCCATCCCAACATCGAGCCAAACGGTGCAGATACGATTCGAACTCACGGACGAATCCATCGCGACAGTCTCCACCAGACTTTTCTACGCCGTCGATGAGGGCCCTTGGCAAGAAGGCGAGATCACCCGGCTATCAACCAGCAACCATACCCAAGCGATCTTTCAGGGGGTAGTTCCCCCTCAAAATAACAATGCCGTCGTCGAATTCTATCTGCAAGCTTCAGATGGATCAGCCCTTTCCAGGCAATGGCCCCCGGTCACATTGCCGGATGGAAACAGCGATGCCAACGCATTGTATCAAGTCGACGATCGCCCAAGATCCCCTGAAGTTCCCGACTACCGGATCATCATGACGCCGTCGGAACGTCAGCGTTTTACTGATACTGTTCGTCCGCGGCTCATCAATCCTGATGGGAGCCGGGGCCCGGAAAACCCTCAAATCCGAAGTGATGGTCACTTTCATGCCACCTTCATTTCCCACTTCGACGGAAGATATCAGGTTCGGTATCGAACGGATATTCGGAATCGCGGCAATGGAAGCCGACAACGCAGCCCAAATAACTTTCGAATCGATTTCGCAAGTGACGCACTCTGGAATGGCGTTGAGAAACTGAACTGCAACGCTCAATTTCCCTGGCTGCAGACACTGGGAGCCACTCTCTCCCACCATATCGGCCTCCTCGCCGCTCCCTCGCGACTCGTCCGGGTCTACCTCAACGAATCCCTTCGTGCTCCGAATGCGTTTGCCACGTACGAAATGTACGCGGCAAACGATGTCATGAACTCAGACTTTGCCGCACGACAAGGGCTCGCCAACGCCAATATCTATCGAGGTATTCGAAAGAGCGGCACGGAAGAAGCTGACTTTCAATTCTTGGGTAACGATCCAGCCCCTTACCGACGTGTTTATTTCAAAGAGACGAACAAGATCGAAGATGACTGGAGCGATCTAATCGCCCTGACCAGAACCTTTAGCGAGACCAGCGATGAGGCCTTCGAAGCTGAAATCGAACAACAAATCGATGTTCGCCAGTGGATGCGCTACTTCGCGGCCGAGGCGTTCTATGCCAACCAAGAAACGGCTCTCGGTAACGGCTATGGTGACGACTACTACATGTACCGATCCGATTCTGACCATCGATTTCGACTCATTCCCTATGACCACGATACCATTCTTGGACAAGGCGACACAGGGGCCAACCCTAGTGAACAGTTCTGGAGAGCGACCCGCGGAGCTGCCATCAATCGCCTAATTACGTGGCCTACCTTCGCACCAATTTACTATTCCAGTCTGGTCGACCTCGCTTCCGGACCCTTCTCTCCAAGCAAAATCGGCCCCTTGATCAAGCGGCTCTTAGCTCCCAGCAAAGTTCCCGAAACCAGAAAAGACCAAATGATCGAATTCGCCAAAGCTCGCTCGGCCTTCATTCTCCAGTCCATTCCTCGCTCCCTCAGTATTGCGATTCCATTCCCTCAAGAAGACGGTGTCTTTATCGCGCCTAGCTCCGCCTCCGAACTGCCGTTCATCACCGGGCAAAGTGATGCGACGAGCACAAGTCGAGTGACGGTCAATGGAAGCCCTGCCAATTGGACACCACAAACAGCTGCTTGGACATACCTGATAGATTCACCGCTTGGTCCTGGAATCAATCGCTTTGTGATTCAATCGTTCGATCGAAGCGACATTCAAATCGGTGAATTAGTTGCAGAGATTCGTCTACCGATCACAGAGTCCGTGCCCCCAAGGTCTCTATCCGTCGAAGAAAATACAACCTGGACAGCCGAACACGGCCCAATCCGAATCCATCAAGACCTCACAATCTTGCCCGGAGCCCAGCTCGCCATTGAGGCAGGCGTTTCAATACAGATATCAGCTGAAGCCCAAATTATCGTTCAGGGAGAGCTTCTCGTTCGTGGCGAGAAGGCTCGCCCGGTACTGTTCTCGAACGATTCAACCGGCCCGTGGACAGGAATACGCTTCCAACCCGGCTCACAGGGCTTTTTTGGGCATGTCCTCGTGAAGGGCGTCGCCTCGAGGCTTGACTCAGCCGCAATCACCATTGAGCAAGCCGAGTTCGAAGGCAGACATCTCGTTCTTAGAAACATCAACGCAGGCGCGATTTCATCGACGAATTCAAAACTGACCTTGGAATCCTGTGAATTCCCTCAGATCCAGTCCGGACCTGTGATCCATAGTATCGAGACAGAGCCGGACACTGAATTTTTGATAAAGGGGTGTCGCATTCTTAGCAGCAACGATACCTCTCCACTAATACTAGTCGAAAGAGCTGATATCGATGGCAAACCGATTCAAATTCGCGACAACCACTTTTCTTTAGGAACGTCATCGGGCCTACACCTAATCAATGTGCCAGCAGTTGTTTTGGGCAATCAATTCTCACCATCACGCCCTTCGCTCGACAGCAATGATCCCCCAACTATTATAGCACTCCAGAATCAATCCGAATTCCAAACAATTGATTTGGCTCGAAACGTTTTCCATCAAGCCCTTCAAGCCATTCGATGCGAGGGAGCATTCCAGATTAATCTACACAACAATACTTTTGATGCCCTTTCCGAATCGGCACTAAGCGTCGATTCAGGTCAGATATCGAGCGAATGGATCAACAATCTATTTCGCGCCACTCCTTCTTTGATCACATCCTCCAATGGAACGATTGATCACATTGGTGTTACCGGACACAACAATGTGTCCGACCAGCCACTCGCTTCGTCGATCGAACACATGCCTGAGTCCGAAATGCAGCTAGGATCAAAGGAGAATCGTTGGAAGCTGCTCAAGACCAGCCCACTGCGCGATGCCGGATTTGGCGACCTCGACATCGGAGCGAGCGCCGCGACAGCGCCTGATTTCAGCGTGCAGTCGTCGCAGGCGTGGAACATTGTTGGCAATAAGCTTTCACTTTGGGCTCCGGGAGCAAAGCTTTTCAAGATCAGCTCGCTCGATTCCTCTCAAAACTTGATTGAGATCTTCATTCCCAATGGAGAATCTTGGCAAATTCGCTCTGATATCTCCGGTCAAAAAACGTACACGCTCACCGCTCTTGATTCCGGAAACCAGAGTATCGATACCCAGACCATCGAGCTCCAGCATAGCCCCTCAGCTCCTTCTGTTTTCCTCAGCGAAATCCAAACCATTGCCAGCAATACCTCCACTGAGACTGCCGACTGGATTGAACTCGCAAACAGAACGAATCAAACAATCGATTTGACAGGCTACCAACTGAGCGATGATCCCTTGAACCCTTCGAAATTCACATTTCCCGACGGCAGCAATATACCGGCTTATGGGTTCCTCGTGGTGAGGAGCTCGGGAGACTTCCAAAGTCCTGCGACACTCCCATTCAATTTGGCCCCGGAAGGAGAAGTCATCAGCCTTTTTGATTCCAACCAGATTGAGATCGACCAGTTATCCTACGGACGACAAATCCTGAATTACTCACTCTCACGTACCTCGGCTTGGGATTGGAAACTTTCTCGACCAACCCCCAACGCTGTCAACGACTTCGCCATCCTCAGCCATAGCGACTCGATAAGCATTTCGGAGTTCTTGACCCGCCCCACAACTGCTTCAAATTCGCAAGAGTTTGTGGAGATCCAAAATACAAGCTCACTCCCTACGAGCCTTACCGGCATTCAAATCAGCGATCAACTCCTACAGTCCGAAGTCAAGGCCAGCTTCCCTGACTATAGTTTTTTAGGCCCTCGAGGTATTCTCAGCCTTGAAGACGCAGCCAATCCATCGGGAAATCGCTGGCCGTTGAACCAAGGAATCTCATCAGAACCCGGGGCCATAAGTATTCACACAATCGATGGCAATCTGATAGATAGAATATGGTACGGACCACAGTTTTCGGGAATCAGCCTAGGACGGACCGAAGGCAATTCCGTGATATCCATAGCCCGTCCGACTCCAGGTTTTTCAAACACTCAAATCGAAAAGACTGTTCCTCGAATCGAGATTCCATTCATCTCCGCAACAACCACTGAATCTGTCTCTTATACACATCTCCGAGCCCACGAGACTAGGCATGAT
>OJGX01000790.1_pt1 | contig 14148 bp, 11 predicted proteins | sample 1594661 | NCBI WGS metagenome assembly OJGX01 (sample SAMN05416839, study PRJEB24817) | seawater metagenome | isolation source: Sea water | place: Canada:Atlantic | collected 2013-07 | reverse complement strand
GTAAGGAGTCGTCGGCAGCGTCAGATGTGTATAAGAGACAGATTTAAGTGATGAAAAGCTAACAAATACCTTCTGGTTTCTTTTGGCAATAAATCGATATTAATTTTTTTGTTTCTAACTAGGCCTTTTTTTAAAGATTTTTTAACATTGCCGATTCCCCAATTATAAGCAGCTAAAGCAAGATTCCAATCGTTTAGTTCGTTATGTAAATATTTGAGGTATTTGATTGCAGTTTTTGTAGATTTAATAACATTCCTTCGCTCATCGTTATCGATATTATTTATAAGCCCCCACTCTCTAGCTGTTGGTGGGATAAACTGCCACAAACCTAAAGCATCTTTGGGTGACTTTGCTTGAGGGTTATTTCCACTCTCCATTAATGGGATAACTGCGAGATCTATCGGAATATTTTCTTGATTAAGCATATTAATATAAAACTTTATTGAAGGCGTTGAGGAGGCAATTAAATCTAAGTTATAAAAACTATTAATATTTTTATTTAAGTTTGAGCTAAGTTTAGTGTGAGAAATCCTCTGATTTTTTGAATAATATTCATAAAGAGAATCTGCATAGGATGAAAAAGAAAAAAAAATTAAAAAAAAATAATCTTTGTCATACAGCGCTACCCATTAAGAATATGGGTTGATACATCGCTACAAGAATAAAACCAATCACAATACCTAAAAAGACAATCATAATTGGCTCAAGCATTGAAGAGAAAGCTTCAACTGATGAATCAAATTCGCCTTCATAATATAATGAAACTGTAGTTAGCATATCATTCAGTTTACCCGTTTCCTCGCCTACCTCTATAAAACCGCACATTGTTTCTGGAAAGTCTTTCGTTTCTCTTAATGCCACTGAAAAAGGTCTACCAGAAAATATTTCTCTTTTTACTTTTTCGATAGATGCTTTTATTTTTGTATTTGCAATTGAGTTTTTTGTTATCTCTGTCGCCTCAATTAAATTTACCCCACCAGCTATTAGGTTAGCTAAAACCATTGAAAATCTTGCCATAATTGCATCCCTGACTAAATTACCAATAACAGGCAGTTGCATTAATTTCTTATCGAAGGCTTGCTGAAGTTTATTGTTTTTTCTAATGATGATTTTTATAACCTTCATTATCGCGTAGCCTGAAAAAATTATAATAGGAGCCATCCAACTTCTTAAGAAATCACTGATGGCCATCACTAACTTTGTAGGTCCTGGTAATTCAATATTTGCATTACCAAAGATTTCAACGAATACAGGTACCACAAAAATCATCATAATACCGACAACTGATAAAGCAACCGTAAGAAGAATTATTGGATACATCATCGCACTTTTAATTGCCTTTTTAATCTTTATTGTTTTTTCCAAATTGATACAAATTCTCTCTAAAAAAGTGTCTAGATTACCACTAGCCTCCCCTGCTTTAATCAAGTTCACATAGACTATATCAAAGAGATTTGGGTAAGATTCTACTGCTTCGGATAATGTAACGCCTGCATTTATCTTTTGTAATAAATCATCAATGATTGGAGTAAATTTTGGATTCTCTGATTGCTGCTCTAACATTTTAAGAGCGGGCACTATCGCAAGGCCTGCCTTCATCATGGTTGTTAATTTTTTTGTAAAGAGCAAAAGCTCTTGATCTTTAATTTTGAGTTTTGATGATGCCTTAATTACTTTATTTGTTTTTTTCTTTTTTATATCCTTGGTATTTGAATCAATTATTTCAATTACGATGACGCCATCTTTTTTTAGTGCAAACATCGCCTCATCTTTGTTTTCTGCTTCAATTTCACCATCAACAAAAGCGTTGAGCTTTAGGCCCTTCCATTTAAATTTCATTGTGCTATTTTTTTTAAATTAATCATCTTGTGGAATTACGCGTAAGTATTCTTCAACTGACAATGTTCCATCCTCAACAAATCTCACCGCCGATTCAGCCAAGCTCATAAATGAATTTTTTTTTGCAATCTCAATGATTTCTTGATCTGATTTGTTTTCAGTAATGGCTACCTCTATTTCAGGTGAAATTGTTAAAATTTCATGAACCCCCTTCCTTCCCTTGTAGCCTGTTTGGTTACAAACCTTACAACCTTTACCTTTCATAAGTTTTGCTGTGGCACTTATATTGTAACTTTTGATAAAATCTTTAACTTCAGCGTTATCTTTTTTTATTTCTATCTTACAACTTTCACAATTAACCCTTACTAACCTTTGTGCGATGACCGCAGTTAATGCACTTGATACAAGATAAGCAGGTAGGCCCATATTGACTAATCTACTGATAGCTCCAACAGCGCTGTTTGTATGAAGTGTACTTAACACTAAGTGCCCTGTTAACGCTGCTTTTGACGCTATATCTGCCGTTTCAGCATCACGAATCTCTCCAACAAGTATTATTTCTGGATCTTGCCTTAAAAAAGACCTTAGCGCACTAGCAAATGTTAAGCCGATATCCTCTTTAATTTGCACTTGCGATATACCAGCCATTGTATATTCAACTGGATCTTCTGCAGTAAGAATATTAACGTCAGGTTGGTTAAGGAAGTTCATCGCTCCATATAACGTTGTTGATTTACCACTACCTGTTGGTCCAGTCACTAAAACCATTCCCTGTGGTGCTGAGACAGCAGAAATAAATTCTTTTTCCTGGTTTTTTGTAAACCCAATAGCACTGATTGTTACCGCAAGTGATGAGGAATTTAATATACGTATAACAACTCTTTCCCCTAAGCTTGTTGGTAGGATTGATATTCGAAAATCAACCTCAGTATCATCATTGGCGATGTATGATATCTTTCCATCTTGTGGAAGTCTTCGCTCGGCAATATCAAGATTAGCAAGAATCTTTATTCTTGCGATCACAGCATTATAATTTTTTTCTATAAAGGATTTATACTGACCTTGGGCAAGTAAAGTACCTCCATTCCTAAATCTAATTTGAGCAAAATCTTTAAATTTCTCTATATGAACATCACTTGTCCCATCAATTACCGCCTCTGACAGCATTTTATCTACAACAGTGACTACGTCACCCGTTATATCAGCTACTATTTGATCAGTCTCTTTTTCAACCTCTTTTTTTACTTCGTTAGGTTCTTTTTTCTCAATAACTTTATTTTCTTCATCTGGTAAATTCAATTCAATAATTGGAGATTCTGTCTCAGGCATTTTTGTTGTAGATTTTTTTGTTTTACTTGTATCGTTTAGAAGGTCAGACATATCTAGAATATCTCCACTTTTTACTTTTTCATCATCTTCTTCAGGCACTTTAAGTTCGATTTCCTCGTCTTTTTTTTGCCCTAAATTACCCTCTTCCACTTCGATCTCAAGCTCTATTTTTTGTGGTTGGTCATTGTCTTCTGTTTCAGTTTTTTTATCCACAACCAAGTCGGATTTAGATACATTTACTTTAGTATGGATGTGTTTTTGCAAAATTGCCTCAAAAATATAATCCGGCGAAATAAATTTTGCTGAAGTCTTTTTCCCAATCATAATGCTTAAATTTTTTAACACATTCAATGAATTGGGAATGCATATACCAAATTCTATCTCCTCATCTGACTCTCCAATTGGAATAATTGCATTTTGTAAGCAATACTTTAGAGGGAATTTTTTTATTTCTGGCAACATCGGTTCAGGATTTAATTCTGATTTTACTGCATATTTTTTTGCTAGCGCATTTAAAAGATCATCAATTTTGAATGCTTTTTTATTTAACAACACATCATAAATTAGTTTATTTTGGTTTTTGGCATTTTTTAATTGAGTGTCATATACTTTTTTCTCAACTAAATCGAACTCATTTATGAGTTCACCAAGCTCTTCCTTTATAAATTGAACTTGATCCTTAGCCACGGGTTATATAACCTCAGGCGCTATAAAAATATATAAAGTATTCTTGTTATTTTTGTTTTTATTTGATTTAAAGAGGTTTCCTAGGAATGGAAGATCTTTTAGGAATGGAACGCCATCCTCAGCATTTGTCTTTTCAGTTTGTGTAATGCCACCAATCAATGCCACCCCGCCATCTTTAATCAGCAATTTAGTTTTGAGTTGTTTTGTTGAAATCGCAGGAGGGCTAGTTCCTGCTAATGGCGTGTCTTTATTAACCTCAACATCTAAGTATATATTGCCATCATCAATAATTTGCGGTGTCACTTTGAGTGTGAGTGCAGCAGTTTTAAATTCTGTGGTTGGGGTTGAACCTGCTTGAGCAACCGTATTATAGGGAACCTCTGTACCGTCCTCAATAAGTGCCTCTTCATTATCAACAATGAATATTTTTGGGTTAGAGACTATCTTAATTAAATTTTCAGTTTGCATTGCTTGCAATTCAACTCTTAGGTCAAAAGAGTTCCCTGATAATACACCCGCAATAGCGCCTGTTGGATTAGCAATCGGATTATTGGAAACTGAACCTCCGGTGGTGGCTGTCGTTATCTCACCTACCCCAGTTGGTGTTGCCCCGCCTAACGTCCCTGCCATCGTAACAATATCATTACCCATTTTATCGCTGTTAAAGATGCCAACTCTTGTACCGAGCTCTGCAGCAAAATTATCTGTAGCCTCAACTATAAATACTTCCACTTTGACTTGTTTTGTCGGTTTATCAAGGGTGTCGATAGTCTCTTTAATCCATATCATATCGGAGGCGGATGCTTGAACAATTAATGAATTACTTCTTTGGTCAACTACAAATGAGGCTGTAGCACCACTATCTGATTCAGCACCTGCAGCGAGTGACTTTACTACATCATCGAGTTGTTGAGCCAATGTCTCAGGTTGAGCATAGTTAATTTTGTATATGGCCGTCGTTTTTGTCTCAAGCGTAGCAAGTGAATTAATTACTTTGATTTTTGCAGTCAGAGCTGTATCAAATGAGGCACTTTGTTTTTCTACCCACTCATGTGTATGAACTGTAATTACATTTCCAGCAGGATTAACATCATGTATTAAATTTTCTTCTTTTAAAACCATCACCATGACTTCATACCAATCAACATTTCTTAGCTCAATACTAATATCTCCATTGACCTCATCTCCAACAATAATATTATGTCCTGTTAAATCTGATAGCATTTTAAAAAACGTCCTGATTGGAACGACATTAAGATTAAGCGTAATTGGATAAAACTCCCATGACGGATCCTCAAATTTCAACCCCCTTTCCTTGCCAGCAATTTTTAAAATCTCTCTTGGCTGAAGCGTCTTTTCATTATCATCCTCAGAACCATAATCTTCTGGAGTAATGGAAGAATCATCCCTCATTTCCATGACATCATCTTTAACCGAATCAGCTGGTTTATCAATATCATCCTTCTGAACAAATTCAGTTAAGCAGCCACTTAAGAATAAAGTTAAAATGATTAAAATAGATGTCTTATTTAATCTCATCACCCACCTTAATTAAATCGAAGTTTTTGCCCACAAAAATTTGATCGGCTAAAATTTTATTAATAACAATTTTCTTATTATTTTTTGTGATGTAGTCACCTTCGACATAGTACTTAGAGTCACCTTCGGGTGATATGATGATGCAAAACTGTTTTTTATCAGAAACCAAAGTCCCTGAAAGAAAGTAAGTTTCATCAATTTCATCATAATTATCGCTACCTTTCTTTAACGCCTTAGGTGTATTATTTGGCTCAGCAAATGGGTCTCGTAAGTCAGAAGATGGGTCTGTTTCAGCATCAACAAAACCAACTTTTTTAAAATTATCTCTACTATGGTTAACCCTTGGAATGTCTGACCAGGTATAGCTGTCGCTTAAAAAAGTTTTATTTTTAAAAATGGTTTCTAATTTAAAGTTTGATGATAGCGGATTGACTGGGGGTGGTGAAAAATTTATCTCCACTTTTAATAGTAATAAGTTTGATTGTCTTACTTTTGAGACTTTTACTTCATTAATTTGAGTAGCTGCCAAAAGATTATTTAATTCACTATTAAAGCGAATGATATTTAAGAACTTTCCCTTAACTTCAAAGGTCATTTTAGGATTGGATGAAACACCACCTTGGTTTGTTTTTAAATTCATATTCTTTATTTCTAGCCCATAATTACCAATCAATTTTGTGATTTTTGAGGATAGCTCTGATTTAGTTTTTGAGGCTTTTGAGAGCTGCTTAATGTATGTTTTGTTTTTACTGTTTAAACTTTCAATTTCTTTTTGTGTATTGTTTGCTTTGTTTGAAGCAATGTTAAATCGTTGCTTTTGTGATTCATATGCATCTTGATTCACGTAAAGCCCGTATATCAAGTAGGACAATATAAAAAAAAGAAAAAATGAAGCGGCTACATAAACATATGATTTATTACTTAAAATAGACCTAAAATTTACCTTGCTAAAGATATCTTTTACGTCAAGCTGCGATAGGTTTTTTTCTTCTGCCATAAACTTATATCATTTTTATCATTGGATTAATTTTGATCAATTAATTATACATATCAAATATACTTTAAATAACATATTCATCTTATAAAGAAATTGATAGATATTGTATTTAAATCTTTATTGCTTGAAGGTGACTTAATTTCTTTAAGCGTCACATTTTTAAATTCGCTACTGAGCGCCTTAATCACTAGTCCTGATACCGCTGGATCTTTGGCTCTAAAAACAAGCAATGAAGGTTTATTTCTTTGATGAATAATTTCAGTGACGTATATAACACTAGGAAAGCTTGCCGTGTAACTTAAATCCAATAGTCGTGAGTTGATTAGTCCTGAGGTTTGTGTCCATTTTTTTAATTCAGCTAGCTGATTTGTTTTTTTAGACAATTTTTGCTCAGCAACCACTGCTTTGTTTTCCATATCAATTGTGTCATTAGCGCTATACATTGAAGTTGCCATGAAAATATATAATGCAAAAGATGGCCATAGCAATAATGACGATATAACCATTAACTTCTTCAACAATCCATTCGTTTCTATCTTTTTCTTCTCCTTCTTCTCTCTTTCTTTTTTATTTGGTAATAAATTAATATTGCTTACCGCTGTAACAAACTTAAAATAACCAAAAATATCAAGTTGCCTTGTTGCTAGGCCTAATGCCACAGCAAACGAAGAATTGTTTTTTTCAGACTGTAGTGAATCCTTTAAGGCGCTAGCTACATTAAGATGTGCGAAAGGGTCCATCAATTCAACCTTATATTCAGCTAATTCTGACTTAAGTTGCTTGAATATTGTTTTTACAAAGGGTAACGAACTAGATAGCTGAATATTTTCTAAACTAGGAATGCCAGATTGCTTTAAACACGAGTTCATTGCAGTCCTCATTTGTGCAGCGACTCTTTGAAATACTTCATCGGGTACTTTATCACCGCCTTCAACAAGAAAATTAGCATCATCTTCTGTCACATAAATATCGTATATAAAAGGTAAACCATCTTGCATACAAACGGCATAATTTTCTTGCCCACTAATTTCTACGAACACTTTAGTTGAAATATCGGCAACTTCTGGCATCGTTTTAAGTATATTTCGTAGCGCAAAACATCGAACATCTACTACAATAGGATCAAATCCTGCCTTCCTCACCAAGTCACAATTTTTTTCGATTTCTTCAATGCGTGAGGCGACAAATAAAAGTGAAAGTGTATTTTTTTCTTTATCTTTTTTTATTGTTTGCCAAAAAATTGAATACTCAGAAATTTCTCCAGATAAATTAATTGCTGTATCCCAAAGAGAGCCATTCTCTGCTGCCTCATTCAATTCATTATCCTCAAGATATGGTATTTGTACCACTTGAACAATTGCAGAATTTACAGGAAGAGAGATAGCCGCTTCATCAAACTTTATTTTTTGTTCTAACTTTATATTCTTTAATTGGGTAATGATTGCTTCATTTCTTTTGTCTTCATTCTCATATGACTTAGCAAGTACCTTTGAGCTTGCTTTAAGTAATGACCAACCTTTTCTCTTTTTTTCAAGCTGAACAACACGCACAAAAGAATGAGAGATATCGATGCCAACAATGGGTTGTTGAACAGGTTCGGTATCTTTGTTTCTTCTTAATAAATTTCTAAACATTCAAATATCATCAATAATTAAATTCATCTTAGTAAGTGATTTCCTGCCATGCCTTCCAATCGGAACCTTCTAAACTTTCTTCGACATCACCTATTCTCGTTATATTATCTCTACCATCCCCACCTATCTTAGTTCCGTCAGCCAAATTACTCACCCCAACATATATATTTCCTCGATTATCTATAACGGGTGCTGTGATCAAACCTTCTCCTACATTATATTGTGAAACACCTCCACAGCCATCGCTTATCTCAATTATTTGACTAGTCCCTGTAAGGGGACAGGCAAGATCTTCAGGTCTGTAAATTGAAAAAAAGATACTTTTATTATACAAACCTGCACGTCCAATCACCTTAGTCCAGTCATTAGTTGCTGCGCCTGGGCTAGGGCTGAGTGTACTTTTTGCATAAGTATTGCTGTGCCAATTCTGCGTGATATCGGTGACACAGTCGGGATCATCAATATTCTGGCTGGTTGCTGCATTTTTTGCAGTGCCCGTGAGAGTTAGGCCATTATTTGGAAAATCTATATCTCTGATACCGAATATTCGATTGTTGATTGTAGGGTCTCTTCGCTGGATTCGAGTTAAATCACCCGTCCCAAAATAATTAAATAAACTCCTTGCCCCACTGTCATCCTGAACAATAGTTGTCGCCACTTGATTAAATCCAAACCGATCATTTGCAAGCGTGCCTTCTGCACGATGGGCTAAATTCAGCTCAAACAAATTATCATTATCTTCATCAAGAGTAGCTTTACTCAAATTGTATTTCCAGAGTTGTCCTTGAAGATCTGTAAAGTAGGCAATGCCCCCGTAATAATTAGCCAATGCCGTGCCATCTGATGTTACGACACTCATATGTGCTGTGGCTCCATTGGGGATGTCACTTGATGGGTCTGATGGGATAGGAATTGCTGAAATAATTTGACCTCCCGAGGTGTTAGGCGAAAGTGTTGTATCCGGCTCAAAGTCAAGAACAAACACATAAGGTCCAAAACCACTCGAAGCCCCACCTCCATACCCACCACCAAAGACCATCGTCCACCTTTGTTTTATTTTTCCATCAGTTGACTGATAAGGAAGTAACATAATAGAAGGCCTTGACCAAGTATCACCTAACTTTTGATAATCAATATGTTCAGGGGCAGACAGGTAAGGATAGCTTGATTTTGTGCCATCTGCTGCCCAATAATTGACTGTTTTATTGGTATCATTATTAGAAATTGTAAACATATGTTGCGGGTCATCTGGATCTGTAATATCTAATACATAGTAACTTTTGCCGCCATAACCCAGCCCACCAACAAGCACTGTTTTCCACTCCTTTGTGGCGTGAATATAAATATCTTTGACCGCAATTGGTCCATCAACATTAAATACGCTATTAGATTTTCCCCTACCTCTAGTAGATGATACCTCACCCAACATATCTCTTAATTTTGAGGTGACTGATGGAGGCACAAAAGCCCATCGTTCATTCAAATCTTCATCAAATGCATGGAGCATGCCATCATTAGCACCGACATATAATTGTGGCCTTCTAGATTGATTTGCCTCAGAAAAAAGACCATACCCATTCACATATCTAAAATAAGATTCAGATTTACCAAAACCGGTAACATCTGAGCTATAACCTGCTCGGGGTGGTCCAACAAATACCATTTCCGAATGAAATGTATCGCCAAGTAAACCTATTCTGGGTCGTTGCCATCCCTCTCCTCCCAAAGGGTCTTCATTATGAATATCTGCGCCTCTGACAAATCGAACTAGCATCATGGCGTTGTCGCCAGGCTGTTCTTCACAATTAAATAAAAATTGTTCTAATTGATCAGTGTTAACTTTTATAAAGTTATTATTGTTTGATGGCTTAGTTAAAAGACCGCCACAATCGGGGTCATTCCCCACCGTCCATATAGATCTACCTCCATCCTCATAAGGAGTATCACTTTCCAAGCGGGCCTGCAGAAGTGCTTTTTGAAGCTTAAAATTAGCGCTCCCAGGTGGGCTTGTAGATATAGATCCGTCGTCGTCCAGTGAATATTTTAATATATCGCCTTCCCATTGCTTATCTTTTCTAAATTTAAAGATGGCCTGGTATAAAGACTTGCCATAAAGGACTGAAGAGGCATATGTTTGAATAATATCCTTATCTGTTTCAATACCACCAGGTAAAATTGCTGTTTTGGTAGGCAGTGATGGAGCAATGGCAGAACCGCTCAAACCTTTAAAACCAAAGCCATAAGATACGTCACTAGGATCTACTCTACGCCCATATCTATCTCGATTAGCTGATTCACCTATCGAGTATAAAGGTACATCCTCGGTGACAAAAGCAGCTTCCATAGTAGGTCTATCTGCCGCTGCGCCATAATAAATCATAAATGTGTGCGCTTCGCCGCAAAGTAACTCTCCTAGTTTAAAGGTAGCAGTAAAGCCATGATCTGTTGGACCACCTCTATCAACATCCTGGTTACGGTAGGACCCATAAGACCCACTAGAGCTAAATGGATCTGGTGTCATAAACCCATTATCACCAGAGTAGAGAATCTTCGGCGTATTAGGCGATGCTGCAGAAGCTGCAGCACCTTTAATAGTCACATATTCATTAAACTCTGTTGGTGGTACATCCCAATCCATTGTTCTGTTATATCTAACATCCTGGAGACTGTCTCCAGATATGTTGGTCATAGTCACCAAAGCTTGAAAAAGTGCCCCGGGGACCTTAGCAGCCGGTCCAAAACGATGAGTTACTTCAAGCACAGGCTGGCCTACACTGTCCTTTATCCATACCGTTGATGTAATGCTGGTTTCATCAGAAACAAAGCTTTTGACCTCTATATTTTGTACACCCCCCTTAGATTCATTAGCTCTTCCATGACTCTGCCTTCCCACCCTGTCAACAAATCCTGCCCCCCAACCCTCACACAAACAACCCGGTGTTGTTGCATCTTGCCAACCTGATTTATAACCTTGTGAATAAGATCCATCAAACTTATAAGCAATACCTGTATCGGAAGCGTTCTCAGCAATATTTCCTAACCGTGCGCCCATTTGACCTTCTTTACGAATACCCAACGCAATCTGTTGTTCTTCCACCGTGGTCGAATTATAAATTATCGCTGATTCTTCGAAACCTATAACCCCAATGGGGGTTAATAAAAACATCATAAAGGTAAGGTATTTTTTAATTTGCATGAATAAAGTTTAGTTGACTTTAGTGAATTTATCTACAACTAAAATGAGGTATACCCTACATGAACTTCGACATCGACAATATTCGAGGTGCTATTCCAATTATCAAACTTGATAGCGGTTCCAGATGAATTTAAAGGAACGTTAAATACACCACGTGCTTCAATTTTTAAGGCGTACTTCAAGACCGAGGAACCATAAGAAGTTTCGGATCCAATTTCACCACCATCCCTCTCACCCCTAGCAGACTCTGAAGATACCTTCGTTAAAATGACCTTTGTGCAAGAGGATTTTTCAAGCACCCTTGAAAACATATCTCCCCTTGTAACTCCCTCCATCGTCGTATCCTCTAAGACTGTTTTTTTATTTAATGGATTTCCTTCAGCGGCCAAGTCAATGGGGGTGTCACCATTCAACCAACTTGCCCCATCTGAAGTAGCTAACCAATCAAGCGCTTGATCAATACAGGAATTAGCTGCTTCCATCGCCTGTGGTCGAGAGGATATATTATCAATCGTTTCAGCGTATCTATTAACAGTCATAAATATAGATGAAGCGAGAATGGTTAAAGTTAAAAGCAATATGAGTGTAATTACCAGCGCCATCCCATCCTGATTATTGTTCTTATGATTAGTCTTCATAGCTTCTGATCATAGATATGTTTCTAGCCCTTATGGAAAAGTGATATATCTTTTCGATCCCATCAACGCCTTTGGATTTATCTTCACCGAATAGGATTAACTTGATTCTTAAGACCTGGGGAAAGCCATCATAAACAGTCTCTGGTAGATCTTTAAAATTATCCCTCGTAATAGAAAATTCCTTCACACGAGTAATTTCGGTCTCTTCTTTTAAATCTGTGGCAACATCAATGACGTTACTGCCAAAAGAAAATGCTCCAATACAGGGGCTTGCAATACACTTCGCAACGGTTTTTTGGCATTGAAATAAATCTGAAGCGCTTGCACCGGATAATTTTTTACATTGATATCTCACATTCTTTCTGTATGTCACATCAGTATCATCTTTTGCATCATAGGTTACCCTAAACTCCTCCTGAACAATTTGCCCTGGGTTGTTTCCATCATCATAGGGAGTAGACTCAAATTGAATCGCTTCAGAACCCGACATCGATATATCACCCTGAAATTCCTTATATCCTGCCATTGAAATATCTTTTTGAAGCTCTCTTATAAAGTTTGCAGCTTGTCGATCCAATGCTGTTTCTAAATTTACCTCATTGAATTGCTTTTCAATGATGTTAAACCCAGCCAATGAACCGGCAATGACAATCGCACTCACAACGAGTGCGATCATTAGCTCAATAATGGTATAGCCTCTCATATTATTTTGTGGAGTCATTAGGGGCGAATCCTTCTTGCCATCACCACTTCTGAAGTGTTGTTTCCCCTGCTATCTCCACCAATCACAAAGTGAATATCTACGTATAAATTGTTATCTAACTTTGAAACCGTGACACTTCTTTTTTGCTCAGAATTAGTCCCTTGAAAACCTCCCACCACCTCGTTCAGTTTATTGCACCAAGAATTTCTAATGTCAGAAGAACCAAAACTGTCACAATCTTGTAAGTCCGCATTATAAATACTGGGTGTTTTAAAAGGATTTAAATCATCATTTGGATCTCTTCGTGTCTCGGCAGAAATGCTTTCAACAATTTGATTGGCTATCAAATTTAGATGCATTCTTTTTTGCGCATCATTTGCCCCTTTCATCGCAATACCAAAAACAAGATAAAGCCCTGTGAAGGCAATCCCAAAAATTACCATAGCGACCACAGCTTCAATTAGTGTAAATCCTTTTTCGTTAGGTTTTACCTGTAACACGGATTTTTATCTCCTTTGATATCGCTATACCAATCCTCTGCACACTCCCATTCACCAGAGCTATAATCTCTTCGATTAACGGTAGATAACCCTCTTGTTGTGCTTGTCATTATCTGATAACTGGGATGGTCTTCATACTCATCATCACCCGATAAGTTATTTCCAACTAATGTCGCTGTTGCCCCTTTAGCATGAATATATGAAGTGATGCCAGTAGATGCTCTCGGAACCCCATTGATCCCAGACTGACCTCTTGCGTTAATAATCCCTGCATTCTGGCAAATATTTGATAAGAAATCACTCTTCACTGAAAGGATATTATGATTTGGGTCTTCAGCAGGTGATACACCAATGGCATTTCTTGGATCTTTAATAATATTATTTGTAAAGTTTGCGTCAATAAGAAGTGCATTTGATCCATTCGGCTTAACAAAATATAATGAAATTTTATAACTGACTATGGTTGTATTTTCGTCTTTAATTTCACAATAAATCATCCCTGTCCCACCTACTGTCTTGGTTTTATTTACGACGTAATCAACCAAGCCAATATAAGCCTGTAAATCTCGCTCAATATTTTTATTCGTTTGCCAATCGTTGATAGTGGGATATACAAAACCACCAATGACACCCATAATGCCGATAACTACGAGTAATTCGATTAAAGTAATTCCATGAATATTTTTATTATCATTCATGATTTTATTATAGATGATATATGGGGGTTATTTGGTTTTACTTATCGCAGCAACACAACTACTTAAGTACTTGTCCTTCATCACATAGAGGTTATTAAGTGTAAAATCTTTGTTGCTTTTTAGCGTGATTAACCACTTTTTTTTAAGGAAAGTTTTTAAAGGTTTGTAAACATAATTATCATTCACCCACCTGTAAACTTCAGCATTATTTATTTTCTCGCTACGACTATACTGGTTTGTCATGTCTACCATAGCATCCCAGCATAAAGTTTCGAACCTGTTCTCTGCTCTTAAACTTAAGGTGGAAACTATACACAAAATGAATAGGGTTATTTTTAATTTCTGTCTCTTATACACATCTGACGCTGCCGACGACTCCTTACGTGTA
>OJGX01000785.1_pt1 | contig 14222 bp, 14 predicted proteins | sample 1594661 | NCBI WGS metagenome assembly OJGX01 (sample SAMN05416839, study PRJEB24817) | seawater metagenome | isolation source: Sea water | place: Canada:Atlantic | collected 2013-07 | reverse complement strand
CGCCACTGTCGCACAAAAGGCCACACTCCGTTCCTGCGCGCAAATGCAGGCGTTATGCAGTAATTCTCAGGCCATATTGACAAGCGTCACGTGACGCAATACACTTCGTTTCATGATCAAATCCTTTGCTGACAAACGAACCCAAGAACTTTACTCCAAGGGCAAGTCAAAGAAATTTCCTGCGGATGTTGCATCGAGAGCCGCTAGAAAACTTGAATACGTGGATCTGGCCGTACAGTTAGAGGATTTGAAAGTGCCGCCTGGCAATCGCCTTCACCCGCTGTCGGGAGACAGGTAGGGGCAGCATGCAATTTCAATAAATGATCAGTGGCGTATCTGTTTTCGTTTTGAAGATGGCGATGCGTATGAAGTCGAGGTGTGTGACTACCACTGAGTGAGGGGATGACTATGGCTATTCTTAATACTGCCGGTATGCAGCGCAAACCGACTCATCCTGGCGAAATGCTGAGGGAGGATTTTCTTCCGGACTATGGCCTGACTGTTTCGGGGTTGGCTGAGTCTCTGGGTGTCTCTCGCCAGTCAGTTAATGAATTACTGCGCGAGCGTCGTGCTGTCAGCCCTGAAATGGCGCTTAGGCTTGCACGTTTGTTTGGTAATTCGCCGGAATTCTGGCTGAATGCGCAGCGATCTGTTGATCTTTGGACCGCCGCTCAGTCGGTCAAGGAAGAAGTGGATCGGATCAAGCCGCTACATGCTGCATAACCAGGCCATGCACCGGATGCCAAAACCTCCGCTTCGCTCTGGTTTTGTCACCGGTGATGGCGGGCGTTAGACGAGATGAGTATGAAGTCAGAGGACAGACTGGTTTTCCGCTTAAAGGGTCGATTTGGCTACGTAGATGGCTCCTGGTTCAGCGATGCGGACCTTGCCTCTGTGCCAGCAGACACGGTCTTTCTGAATCTGGAAAATTCAGGGGTATCCGATTTCGGGATTGCCAGCTTGCCTGAAATGCCCGCATTACGCTGTATTGATCTTGATGGAACGCGGGTAACTGATGCGGCGATGGAGCGCCTTGCAACATTCAAGAGTCTTGAGGAAATCTGGCTTGAAAGTACTGTAGTTTCAGATAGCGGGCTCGGTTTTCTCCAGTCACTCAAGGGGCTTAAATTCATATCGGTATTGGATTGCGAACACATATCGAATGAGGCGATATCGAGCTTGCAGGCAGCGAATCCAGGGATTGAAGTACATTGAGAGCCGGTACCGCGTCTAACCATGACAGTCACGGCGACGGCTACTACATTGCGGCTTCGCCTCCATTCCGCAGCCGCGCGTGCTGTTTGCGTTAGGCGCTACTGCTCACCTTATATTTGGACTTCGCATGAGACACTCTGAAAGACACAAAACAGATCGAATCGGTTGGCTTCGTGCTGCGGTTCTTGGTGCAAACGACGGGATTGTATCTACTGCGAGCCTGGTCTTGGGGGTGGCAGCAGCAGGGGCGGACTCCAAGGCTTTGTTAGTCGCAGGCGTAGCTGGTCTCGTTGCAGGTGCTATGTCGATGGCAGCAGGTGAGTACGTGTCAGTCAGCTCTCAAGCCGATACGGAGGGGGCCGACCTTGCCAGAGAGAAAGCCGAGCTGGCTGATGCGCCTGAACAAGAGCATGCGGAGCTTGCCGAGATTTACGTCAGGCGCGGGTTAGACCGGGCGCTCGCAGACAGCGTAGCAAGTCAACTGATGAAGCAGGATGCACTTGGGGCACATGCACGCGATGAACTTGGCATCTCAGAGGTCTCTACGGCCCGTCCAATTCAGGCTGCATTGGCGTCGGCAGGCACATTCTCGGTAGGTGCGGCCCTTCCCTTATGTGTCGTCCTATCGTTTCCGGAGTGGTTACTTATGTGGGTCGTCCCTGGCAGTTCATTGGTGTTCCTTGCCTTACTAGGCTCATTAGCAGCGAAAGTCGGCGGCGCTCCTGTTCTTAAGGCCGCCTCTCGGGTCACGTTTTGGGGGGCTCTGGCAATGGCTTTGACGGCTGGGGTCGGTGCGCTCTTCGGTGTGGCCGTATGATTTTCTGGCGGTGCATTCTCTCGCCTAACAAGGCGCTGCTGTCGGACAAATTCTCCGCTGCGCTTCAAATTTGCCGCAGAGCGCGGCGTTGGGCGCATAGGGAGAAGTTGTGAAAACCGATAAAGCGGCGAAAGTAATTGTTGAACTGGCGCAAGAATTTATTTCCGGCATACAGCGGATCTCGCCTACGTGGAAGCAGGCTTACTGGCGCTTTGAATCACAGGAATGCCGTTTCGGATCGAACGCCTCAGTAGTTACTCATGATGAGGTTCTCTTAGTTGATCCGTTCCGGGAAAAGGCTTTGTTCGAGGCTTTGAACTCATTGGGCCGTCGACTTTGGGAACTAGAGTCAGCACGTAAGAAGGAATTTTGTGTGTGCCTTCTCCGCGTCGAGAACACGTTCGACTATGACATCGCTTTTGAGAGGGAAGACCCTGAAAAATGGCGGATCACCAAACTTGACGGGAACTCCGGTATACCGGAAGGGGTATAAAAGTCTCTATCCTTCAGTTTCCACTGTGACCCGCCCAACAAGTCGCTGTAGTACGCGGCCGATGGCCGCCGGACGCCCTTTTCATTGCGGCTTCGCCTCCATTACAAGGGCGCCGCTAAGCTCAGCTACATGGACTCCCCCTGCGGTCAAGCAACGCCATTTGAATTCGAAGCGGTTTGAGACTGCAGCTCTACATTCGGCCTCTTTGTGGGCATTGTTGCCCGGGCCAGGATGATGATGCGTGTGAGTGGTGACCTCATTCGTTAGTCGGCTTGTATCAGCCGCAAAGCTTATCAGGTTCAATCACTCTCGGTCTGACCGTTCCGTCATCGCTTGCCGTTGCAGGACTCGGCTGGCAGGCGTGTTCTGCCTGTCGTTGGTGCTCGGTTATCAGCCCTCTACAGGCTGTGTTTTAAACTCACTTTGGTTCATCAGTAGCGCCCAGATAATCCGGGCATTCTTGGCCGCTAATGCGACAGCGGCTCTCTTATACCCGCGACGTTCCACCAACTCTTTTGCCCAGCGGCTGAGCCGGTCATCTTTATTGGCCAGCTTGGCAATCACCGCCCGCGTGCCATGGATTAACAACGTTCGCAGGTATTTGTCTCCGCGCTGTCAGCAACAGTGCTAAAAGTCCGTAAATTGTCAGGATAGATTGTCCTCCCGACCCCGCATGTTCTTTTCTTGAAGGTGACGAAACCTGAAAGGAAAAGACTCATGCAAAGCCGAGAGGACTTTCTCATGATAAAGCAACTACGGGTACAAGGGGCACACATCGTGGACATTGCCCACCGGATTGGCTGTTCAGAACGCACGGTGCGACGTTATCTGGCCCTGCCAGCACCACCGACGGGCAAGCCCAAAACACGCCGGCCCAGCAAGCTGGATCCCTTCAAGCCTTTTATCGATCAGCAGTTGGCGAATGAGGTCTGGAACGCCGAGGTCATTTTCCAGCAGTTGCGGGAACAAGGGTACAGCGGCTCCTCAACGCTGGTCCGCGAGTACATACAACCCAAGCGCCCCCTTCGAGCCAGTAAGCAAACGGTTCGATACGAGACGCAGCCGGGCAAGCAGCTTCAGCATGACTGGGGCCAGCTCCGGACCGAAATCGGTGGCCGGATCTGTACCGTCAACATGGGGTTGTTTGCGGGAGGGGGCGAAATGACACCCTAAGCATCGGGCCAATGGTATTCACCAGTTAGATTGATATGCTCCCACCCCAGAGGGGATACATGGGGCAGTAGATCGGGATTTGGTGCCTCACCGGCATTGGTGAGTGTCTCGACAATTTCCCCCAGCTTTTTGGTGTTCCAATAGATAATGATTGCCGCAATGAGATTCATCCCAGCAATTCGATAGTGTTGTCCCTCAGAGGATCGATCACGAATCTCACCTCGACGATGAAAACTGATTGCGCGCTTTAGGGCGTGGTGTGACTCACCTTTGTTGAGCCCCATCTGTACGCGCTGTTGCAACTCAGCGTCCAACATCCACTGCATCATAAACAACGATCGTTCAACTCGACCGATCTCACGTAGGGCGACAGCCAGTTCATTCTGTCGCGGGTAAGCAGATAGTCGTTTTAAGAGCTGACTGGGTTTCACTGTGTTTGCCGCTGCACTTGCTGATAACCGGAGGATGTCGGGCCAATTGCGTACGATAAGGTCTTCGTTGATCTTGGCCGCAACCAACGGCCTCAGTGTCTTGTGTACCTCGCTTGGATTAAATGCATACAGGCGTTTCGCCGGTAGATCGCGAATACGAGGTGCAAAACGGTAGCCCAGCAGTGAGCACATGGCGAACACATGATCGGTAAACCCACCGGTATCTGCATATTGTTCCTTCACTCGCCGTCCGGCGTCATTCGACAACAGTCCGTCGAGAATATAAGGCGCTTCGTGTGCTGTTGCCGGAATCGCTTGCGTCGAGAACGGAGCATACTGATCGGAGACATGGGTATACCCCTTTATCCCTGGGTCTATGCCATAGCGTCTGTTCACCACATTCATGGCTTCGCCAGGCCCTGAGGCTCGGAAGAATTGACCATCGGCCGACGCGGACTCTCCGGGCCCCCAGACTTTGGACATAGGCAGTCGACTTTGCGCGTCTACGATCATCGCAAGTGCTTGCCGATAGCCATCGTCTTGTACGTGCCACCGAGAAATCCTAAGCAACTCCCAGAAAGAATGCGTGGTAGATACGGCACCCATCTTGCGAAGGCCCAAATTGACGCCGTCACTGAGTAGTACGGTTAGGAGCCCGATTTGGTCACGACACGGCGCTCCTGTTCGCAAATCTGTGAAAGCTTCTGTAAACCCGATTTCACGGTCTACCGACAACAGAATGTCAGTGACCGGTGTTTGCGGTACACGCCGGTACAAATCCATGACTAGCTGATGGGCATTGTCGGGCGCCTGTTTCTCCAATTTGGAGAGTTTGAGTACGCCGTCTTGAATTAGCCCGTTTGGTAGCCGGTCACGGCGTGCGGCTTCGCCTGTGGCTTCAAATGCTTGAGCCAGCACCTGTTTCCGTTGCGTTAACCAGTCGAGAGGGTCCAACGGTACTGCCAGTGCTGATGACGTTGCAACGGCGTTAACCGGTATCAACTCTTTCGATGGCTCTGCATATCGACGGCTATTTTTTAACCAGATGTCGCCTGCCCTAAATGCATCGCGAATAGCGAAAAGAATCGCAGTTTCCCAAGTTCGACGGTCTGTGCGCTGCAACCTCTTTCGCCATTTGGGTCTAGCGAAGGCTATCGGTAGATTGTTTGGTAACCCCCGATTATTCGATCGGTTCAGTTGTTGGAGTGCGTTAATTGCTTTGAGTATCGGTCCTGCTGACTGCGCACCTTCGATCGCGAGTGTGTTCAGAAACCGTGGTGCATAGCGACGAAATCTAGCGTAGCCACTGTTCACAAAATCCAGAGGATCGGCTCCAACTTTGGCATTCACAGCGGTGGCATCTTCGACCAGGCGATTGAATACCTCCCAGCCGCAATCCTGTTCAATGGCTGTGTCGACGGGCTCGCCGGCTTCTCGCGCCGCGATGATCGATGCGCCTACTTCGGAAAAAGTTTTGAGTGTTTGTTGGATGAGCGCACGTTGATCGTTAATTTGATCATCTCTAAAACGCTCAGAAGCACGGTACAGCCGACCCACAATTCGATCATGGGTTTCGACGATGGCGTCACCGATTGCGCCATGCCATTCAACACCACAGACGACTAGTATCGCCAGTTTTCTATGCGTAGGTAGATCACGCATGCCATCGGCATAGTAGCGTTCACCCTGGCGACGAAGGCGGGCTACTCTGTGCGAGGGCACACCCTGAAGCAAAGAAGGGCTGAGTTCCAAATCAACGATCCGTTCCAGCCGATCGAGCAACCCATTGACCACCCGTGAGTTGCTGCCCGGTTCGTGTTGGCGCAACCAGACGAATCGGGTGACGCCTGTCACCGTTGTTTCGCTGAGCAATGCGGTGAGTCTGTCCACTGTGGTGTTGTCGAGACGATCCGCGATGCGCCTAGAGATACGATTGTCGGCGGCGACCAGAGCATCTGCACACAATCGTTCAACCGTTGAAGGTGCCGGTACAACAATGCGCCGAAGGCGCATTTGGGCGACCACTTCGCGTGCCAACCCTTCGTTAGAGTGGGCCTGTTCAGCGGCTGATGCCAGCCACTGGGCGAAATCTAGGTCAGAAGCCTGATAAGTTCGATAGCCGTATAGATTCTGGAGCGACACCGAATGCTGATAGCGTGTCTGCCGTCTCTCCGCATAGTCGGCAAGGTCGCTTTTCGACAAACCCAGTTGCGCCCCAATAAATTTGATAATTGGGTCTGGGATGAATTCGCCTGGTTGGAGTAGTCGACCGGGATACCGCAAGGCACATAGCTGCAATGCGAAACCCAATCGGTTGCCGGGGCGTCGCCTTGTTTTGACATGCTGCATGTCCTCGTCACTCAACACGTAGTGGCGGAGCATCGAGTCTTCATCCGCTGGCAATCCGAACAGTGCTTCCCGTTGTCGTTCGGTCAGAATGGTGCGTCTTGGCATGCGATACTGTCCCAGTTAAACTAAAGGCTAAACAGGACACCAATCCAGCCAGTAAACATGCGGCTTTGCAAGCCTTGAAGAGAGGTAGGTTTAATTGGGACACCGGGTAGCCATTTATTGTCGAGTGTCGACAGCTGATCAATCGTGTGCGCGGCAGGCACGCGATCTTCGAGCATTCGCTAAGCGAGCGAACTACGACGTCATTGGAGTTTTCAAGGAAACGGGGTCAGGTGCGAAATTGGATCGCACAGAACGAAAGAAAATTATGGCCTTGGCGCAACGCCGGGAAATCGATGCGGTAGTCGTGACAGAATTGTCTCGATGGGGTCGATCAACCATCGACCTGCTCAACACGCTCCGCGACCTGGAAAACTGGAAAGTCTCGGTGGTCGCCATAAGCGGCATGACCTTTGATCTATCGACATCCCATGGTCGGATGATGGCAACCTTTCTATCCGGCATCGCAGAATTTGAACGTGATTTAATTAGTGAACGCGTAAAATCCGGTCTTGCTGCAGCAAAAGCTCGCGGCAAAAAGCTGGGCCGAAAGAAGGGCTTCCGCCCAAAATCCGACAAACTTTCACCTAAAGTGCTTCACCTCATTGAACAAGGTAAGAGCTATCGATGGATTGCACGGGATCTCGGTATTAGCAAGAACACGGTCTCTGAGATTGTAAAACGCTCACGCGAGGCGGCCTAGACGCAGGCACTTTTTCTCGGTACCAGACCCTCAGCGACCTCGTTCAAACAGATCGACGAGTTCAACGATCTTATCTCTTTGCTCATCCAAAGAGCCTTCTCTAAGTGCACCTTCAATACAGGAATTTGCATGATCACGTAGAAGTTCGGTTTCAACTTTTTTCAACGCGGCTTTCGTGGCCTGAATTTGTTGCAAGATGTCGACACAGTAGCGACCTTGTTCCAGCATTCGATCTACGCCGCGGACTTGACCTTCGATTCGCTTAAGGCGCCTCGAAATCGCTTTTCGAGAGGCGGGCAAATCTGATTTTTCAAGGTTGGACATGGTGTTATCACTCGGTCGACATACTCCTTAGGAGTATACAACGACCATCAGCTTGATATCAGTCTCGAGTTCTCACGTGACCGTTGATGCGCAGCCAAGATTGAATGATTCTAATCCTGGTCGCTTGGCCTTGTTAAATACGCCGGGGGAGTATATTGTGGCAAGCATGTCGATCCTCCGCCTTTATATATCTTCGTTTCTGGTCCTCCCCTTGGTCTTAGGCGCGGGTGTCGGGGTGTGCTATGCAAATGCAAGCACAGGGATAGACGAACATGCGCATCATTCAGTCGATGGTGGACCGTGCGATGGTGAGTGTTCTTATGACCATTGCTTTACCCATTGTGCGGTTAATGCCACAGAGCATCTCCAACAGGATGCCCTCCAACCGACGACGCGCATCGATGACCTCGACGACAATCTTGTCGCTGTATTCAAATTCAGTGAATCCATATGGCCTCAAGCGCAGGTCACTTCGAACTCGGCACGCGAGCATGTTCCGCCTCAGAGAACAGTCGATTCGCCAGTTCATCGTTATGATCGCCTGCTGAATTAGCCTGCCAACTTTTTGATGTCAGTGGCCTATCGTCGTCATTGACTGGATAGTGCCAATTTCCAAAACTAAGTTATTCCGCCAGGGCGTGCTTTTTACGCCGGGATAGCGCGCAAGCAACCAAGATTATTTGTTGGAGCGAACAATGAACAACCAAACGATGTATTCGAAATCAAGACGCCGCTTTATAACGCAAGCGGGTGCTACAGGTGCAATCCTTGGGCTCAATTCTTTGGTCCCGGCTTTTGCCGGAGAAACCTTAGGCTTAGGCTTACGCCCCGAACAAGCAACCGGCCCGATTGATCTCAATATTACCCGTCAGCCCCTTGATATTGGCGGGCGAATGGGCGATACGGTGACGATCAGTGGTTCCATTCCCGGTCCGCTTGTTCGCCTAAAAGAAGGGCAGGACGCAGTTATTAGGGTCACAAATCAACTGGATGAAGACACTTCCATTCACTGGCATGGCTTACTGCTCCCCTATGAAATGGATGGCGTCCCCGGTGTCAGCTATGCGGGTATCAAGCCAGGTGAGACGTTTCGTTACGCCTTTCCGGTAAAGCAAAGTGGCACGTACTGGTATCACAGTCATTCTGGATTGCAGGAACAGCAAGGTCACTATGGGCCGTTAATTATTGATCCGATTGCCCCCGAACCGTTTGCATACGACCGCGAATATGTGGTCATGCTTTCTGACTGGACGTTTGAGAACCCAATGAGCGTTCTGAAGAAACTGAAGAAGCAAAGCGATTACTACAACTATCAACGCCGAACAGTTCCCGAGTTGTTTAACGATGCTGAAGAAAACGGTTGGGGTAAAACGGTTCGAGAACGCATGGTCTGGGCGCGATCGCGGATGGCGCCTACGGATATCGCCGACGTAAGCGCTGCGACCTATACCTATTTAATTAACGGAATGGCACCAGATTCCAATTGGACAGGCTTGTTTCGGCCGGGAGAGCGCATACGCCTGCGGTTTATCAATGGCGCTGCGATGAGCTACTTCGATGTCCGCATCCCGGGACTGAAAATGACCGTGGTACAAGCAGATGGGCAGAATGTTCAGCCGGTCGCTGTTGATGAATTTCGAATTGGCGTGGCGGAAACCTATGACGTCATTGTCGAGCCTGTCGACGAGGCGGCATACACGATTTTCGCAGCCTCCATGGACCGCAGCGGTTATGCGCGCGGAACCCTGGCATCCAAAGCAGGGCTCGAGGCAGCAATACCGCCGCTAGGCAATCCTCCGGTGCGCACAATGAAGGATATGGGCATGGGTGCGATGGCCATGCCGGGTATGACGTCGGCACCCAAAGATGGCGTGCCTGCGATGAACATGAAAGATGGGACTATGGCGATGCCGGGTGAAATGCCTGCTAAGAAGCAGACGATGGACAGTATGGACATGTCACGCAATAGAGGCACTGGCATGTCAACAGCATCATCGCCAGTAAAGCATGGCCCGGACCGTCACGGTAAAGGCAACACAATGGTTGCTGAATTTCCGAGTAATCGCCTGAGCGAACCGGGTGACGGACTGGAGAACAATGGCCGTCGCGTGTTGGTGTACACCGATTTACGCAGCCTGTCGCCGTATCCCGATCAACGGACTCCGGAACGCGAAGTAGAATTGCACCTGACCGGCGTGATGGATCGGTACATGTGGTCGTTCGATGGTAAAAAGTTTTCTGAAGTGGATGGTCCTGTCCACTTTAAGTATGGCGAACGCCTGCGCTTGGTGCTGGTCAACGACACCATGATGGAACATCCGATTCACCTGCACGGTATGTGGATGGAACTCGAGAATGGCGCCGGTGAATACCGGCCACGCAAACACACGCTCAACGTGAAGCCTGGTGAGCGGCTGACCGCGCTGATCAGTGCAGATGCCCCCGGCAACTGGGCCTTCCACTGCCACCTGTTGTATCACTTGGACATGGGTATGTTTCGAGTGGTGTCGGTGACCAATGATGCAGTGTCATCGGAGAACCGCAATGGATAATCAATTGCTCACCACATCCCCCTCGATTCGAATTGTGCTAGGCAGCTTTTTGATTGTTCTCCATACGTTTGCTTTTGCGGAGGAATCCGGTTGGCCGGAACCCGTTGAAGACAACTTACCGCTGGGTATGATCATCGCAGACCAGTTCGAGTATCGCGATAACGACGGCGCCGATACGTTGCGCTGGGATATGCAGGGCTGGTATGGCACCGACACCAACAAACTGTGGATGAAATTTGAAGGTGACGACCAAACATCAGCAAACGGCGGCGAGTTGGAACTTCAAGCGCTCTATAGCCGAATGATCGCGCCGTTTTGGGATTTGCAGGTCGGCCTGCGCTATGACCGACAGTATGGCTCTGGCCCCGATCAGGATCGCAGTTTTGCGGTGCTGGGCGTCCAAGGTTTAGCGCCTTATCGATTCGAAGTCGAGCCCGCCCTCTTTATCAGCGAGGATGGCGACGTCTCGGCTAGATTAGTAGGCACTTACGACCTGTTGTTCTCGCAACGCCTCATACTGCAACCTCGATTTGAAACCAATATTGCAGCCAGTTCAGTACCTAGATTTGGCGTCGGTAGCGGGTTGAATGATGTGCAACTAGGTCTGCGATTACGTTACGAAGTTCGTCGAGAATTCGCGCCTTATATCGGCGTCAGCTGGAAGCGCCAATATGGCAACACGGCTGATCTGACCCGTGCCGACGGCGGAGACGTTGACAATCTGGCATTGGTTGCCGGCTTTAGAGTGTGGTTCTAACTCGTGCACACCAAATATTCCATTTATTTCATAGGAGCTATACCCAATGTTACCGATTGAACAAATCCACCCATTGATTGTGCATTTCCCAATCGTCTTTGCGTTATCGCTGGCGGCGTTCGATTTCGTCGTTGTTTCTCGGGGTGTGTCCCTCGATGGTCGCGGTGCTATTGCTAATATCTCGGCTGGACTCGGGCTAGGCGCGGGGCTGGCCGCCGCAGTCGCTTTTGTTTTTGGTGACCTTGCGCTCGATGTCGCGCTGGCCAACGGTACGTCCCTTGCAATATTAGAAAGGCATGAGGAGTTGGGAAGTATTACAGCAGGTGTCTTAGTGGCTTGGGGGCTGCTACGCGCAGTTATTTGGTGGCGAGGCACCGTTCTATCGAGGCGCCTCTGCTGGGGTGCAGTGGTATTCGAGCTGGCGATTGCAGGACTGATCGTCACAACTGCTTATTTTGGTGGTCAACTCGTCTATGAATTCGGCGTCGGTGTTTCGTTGCCGTCGGGACTTTAGACTGTTTTGGTTGGGGCATGAGTCTAAATGGTTGGACTTTATTGTCCGCGTTCACTGATATGCGGAACCTGTTAGTCACCTAAGAGGGCGAGTCCTTTCTCACAGACAATACTTGTGAGCTGTGTTGACCATTGAGAGAGGGGGCTGAATATCAATTTGGCTTACATTTATGTCCTATGGCCGATTCCATTTGGATGTCTAAAAAAGATAACTACTGAGGGCATCCTTTTTAATTGAATTTCTGCAATAGACGCTACCCTTCGGGTGTCATTTCGCCCTCTCCCGCAAACGACCCCAACATCGCGGTGAACGTGCTGGGCTACTCCCGATACCTTCACGTCTGGGCCGGCCCACGCCAGGATGCGGAACACACCTACGAGTCCCTGGTGCAAGCCTTCCGGTACTTTGATGGCGTCCCCGCCAGTGTTCTGGTGGATAACCAGAAGGCGGCGGTGGTTCGTCATGACCGTGATGGCAAGGTCACCTTCAATACCGGCTTCCTGGAGCTGGCCAATCATTATGGGTTCGTTGCCAAAGCCTGTCGCCCTCAGCGCCCCAGAACCAAAGGCAAGACCGAGCGGATGGTGGGCTACGTAAAGCACCACTTCTTCCAGCGGTACCGCAGCTTCGACAGCTACGCGCACCTGAATCAGTTGCTGGAGCACTGGTTAACAACCTGTGCCCATCAACGTCTGCTGCGGCAGTTCCAGCAAACACCGCTGGAGCGGTTCGACGCCGAGAAGCCACACCTGCTGGCAAGGCCAGCAACGGACTTCGACACCCGATACTACGATGTCCGCCATGTTAGTTGGGATGCCTACATCGATGTGCGGGGAAATCGGTACAGTGTGCCCGCCCAGTGCTGTGGGCAACAGGTCACGATCCGCATCAGCCTGGACGATGAACTGACCGTCTACGACATCCGTGGCCAGGAAGTGGCTCGCCACCGACTCACGGATCGCAAGGACGGCTGGCAGGCTATTGAGGACCATCATAGTCCCTTGTGGCAGGACGTGATGCCGGTGCAGCACCGAAGCCTGGCGGTGTATGAGGAGGTGCTCCAATGAACCTGGACCAACTCCTCGACCGGCTCAAGATGGACCACCTGCAAGCCACGCTGGACAGTCTCTGTGAACACGCCAGCAAGAAAGACCTGAACTACCGGGAGTTCCTGGAACAGGCCCTGGCCCAGGAATGGGGTGGCCGCCACCAGAAAGGCCTGGATACCCGCCTGAAACAGGCTCGCCTGCCCTGGATCAAAACCCTGGAGCAATTCGACTTCAGCTTCCAGCCGAGCATCGACCGCAAGCTGATCCGGGACCTGTCCGGACTGGGGTTCGTGGAGCGCAATGAGAACGTTGTGTTACTGGGCCCGCCCGGGGTGGGTAAAACCCACCTGGCTGTCGCACTTGGCGTGAAGGCTGCCGAAGCCGGGCATCGCGTTCTGTTCATGACTCTGGACCGCCTGGTCAGCACCCTGATGAAAGCGCGGCAGGAAAACCGGCTGGACCGTCAGCTACAACAGCTGACTTACCCGAAGGTCCTGATCCTGGACGAGATCGGTTACCTGCCCATGACCCGGGAGGAAGCCAGCCTGTTCTTCCGGCTGATCAACCGTCGTTATGAGCGCGCCTGCACCATCCTGACGTCCAACAAGAGCTTTATGGACTGGGGCGAGGTGTTCGGAGATCAGGTCATCGCCACCGCAATACTGGACCGGCTGCTGCACCACTCAACGACACTGAACATCAAGGGCGAGAGCTACCGACTGAAGGACAAACGGAAGGCCGGACTCGTTCCCGGTACTACTCAACAACAGGAGGAATCTGACGACCCGGACACTCAAAAAGCGGTCACTGAAAACTGATGAAAACCGGACAATCTAAACTGATAAAAATCGGTCAAAACTCACTGTTGTTGACAGCGCTTGGTAATTCTGCCCAATCGGGGCTTACCACCGGTTGAATATTGCCGGGGTACCAGACCCAGCCAGGCGGCAAAGTGCCTTCCACTTTTGAACTGCCTGGGATCGGGGGCGCTGGCCAGTATAGCCGTCGCCGTTTGTGGCCCAATACCCGGAATGGCCATTAACCGTTTGGCCCGCTCGTCACGCCGTGCCATTGCTTCGATCTCCCGGTCATAGGCCAGGATTTCTTCATCGAGCTGGAGGATGCGCTGATTGATGTTATTAAGTAAACGACGGGCCAGCATGGGCAAACCGTTTTCGGCATCTTCCAGGATGTCCGGAATTCTATGGCGAGCCTGATAACGACCTTGAGGAACGGTCAGTCCAAACTCGGCCAACAGCCCGCGAATCTGATTGATCTGAGCGGTACGCTCTTTGGTCAATCCTCGACGAATACGGTGCAGGCAAAGCACCGCTTGCTGATCGACAGTTTTGGTCGGTACGAATCGCATGTTGGGCCGACCGACAGCTTCGCAAATGGCTTCGGCATCGTTGTCGTCGTTCTTGCTGCTCTTGCGGTAGGGCGCTACGAACCGGGGTGCGATGATCCGGGCATCGTGGCCAAACCTGGTTAACTCACGAGCCCAGTAGTGGGCACCCGAGCAGGCTTCCATACCGATCAGACACGGCGATAGTTGAGCAAAAAACGCCAGCAGTTTAGGACGATTAAGTCGTTTGCGGACCACGACCTTGCCGTATTGATTGGTGCCATGAATACTGAACACAGTTTTCGCCAAATCGATGCCAATAGTTGTAACATTCATGAGGACTCCCCCTCTTCTGATTGAAGTCTGACTACTGCGTCTGTCTCTTATACACATCTGAC
>OJGX01000784.1_pt1 | contig 14244 bp, 14 predicted proteins | sample 1594661 | NCBI WGS metagenome assembly OJGX01 (sample SAMN05416839, study PRJEB24817) | seawater metagenome | isolation source: Sea water | place: Canada:Atlantic | collected 2013-07 | reverse complement strand
ACGTAAGGAGTCGTCGGCAGCGTCAGATGTGTATAAGAGACAGCATGTCTATTTAGTTGGCAATGGAGGAAGCAGTGCCATAGTCTCTCATGCTGCGATTGATTTGTTGAATGCATGTGGATTCAAAGCGCATGCCCTAACTGACAATAGCTTATTGACATGCATGGCCAATGATTATGGTTATGAGAATGTTTTTTCTCAGCCGTTGAAGACACTTTTTGAAGAAGGCGACGTATTGGTTGCCATCAGTAGTTCAGGAAAATCACCAAATATTGTCAATGCCTGTCAACAGGTGAAAGACAAAGCAGCAGCAGTCATCACTTTTTCAGGCTTTTCATCAGACAATCCATTGAGAGCAACTGGAGATTATAATTTTTGGCTAGATAGCCATGATTATGGGATTGTTGAAATTGGCCATTCATTGCTTTTTCATCACATTACCGACAAACTTTACAACAAAGATTAAGACGCTTCGTTGAAATTATTGCATAAATAAAATAGTTTTGGGTATAATTATCCGACAGGCAGGATTGTCTTCCTTGTATACTTATGTTGGGCATGCCATAGGTTTTCTCAATTTTGCCATTTTAATGAATTGGTGGCTTACACCTGATGAAATGGGTTTAAGGGGTGTGCTATTAAGTGTCTCTTTAATTGTCATACAATTTGCCCATCTAGGCAGTTTTCGCAGTTTAGTAAAGTTTTTTCCTTTTTTCAATAAGGATGGCAAACAGGACAATGGTTTATTGGGCATTGGCTTGTTGATTTCATTGATTGGATTTCTACTCTTGTCTGCTGTTTTATTGCTCTTTAAAAATGCCATAATCGTTTCATTCTCTGACCAAACCAATTTGTTCAAAACCTATTATTGGCTAATCTTTCCAATATCTTTTTTCTTATTGTATAGCCGATTATTTGAAAGTTATTTGCAAGCCCGGTCACACATAGCGTTGTCTGCATTTCTTAAGAATGTATTGCATAGACTTCTTGTTTCCGTATTACTTGTATTTCTATTTTATAAAATCCTAGATTTTTTCTGGTTCATTACGATTTTTTCATTTCTTCATTTATCTAGCATCATTGTTTTTATCATATATCTTTTAAGAAGAGGGGAGTTCAACATTGATATAAATTGGAAATTCTTTAATAAACGATTTAGAAAAGTTTTTTACAATTTTAGTGCCTATTCCATTGTATCCAATGTGTCGGCAGGTTTGATCAATAAGATTGATGCTTTGATGATATTTTATTTTCTTACACTTTCAGACACTGCAATTTATTATAACGCTCTTTTCATTAGCACACTAGTTAGTATACCTTCAAATGCAATCAACCAGATTGCTATGCCACTGTTGAGTCACAGTTGGAAAAATAGAGAAATGGGTGAGATGCTTGATATTTATAAAAAATCGTCCATCAATCAATTGCTCATGGGAGGGATACTTTTTATATTGATACTTTCTAGCATTGATAATTTATTTGAATTACAAAGAGAAATATATCGAGACGGGAAATTTGTATTTATCATATTGGGCTTATCTAAAATCATAAGCATGTTGTTTGGTGTAAATGGTCAAATACTGAAGATCTCGAAATATTTTAGATTCGACACTTACTTGTCGATTGGACTGGTCTTTGTTACCATTTTTACCAATTACTTATTGATTCCTATTTGGGGAGTAGAGGGTGCAGCAATGGCAACAGCAATTTCTGTAGTTCTATTTAATCTTGTCAGATCTATTTATGTTCATCATAAAATGCGTTTGCAGCCGTTTACTAAAAATACAGTTATCGCTATTCTTCTCCTTTTCACATTAACAATTATTGGCGTTTACCTACCCTTCCAAGTGAATATATATATTGATACACTCATTCGTTCTTTAGTACTTTTTACACTAGCAGTGGCTGGCATCTATTATTTGAAAATCTCCCCAGACCTTAATGATCTCATGCTAAAACTGAAGAAGCGACTTTATTCAAAGTAATGCTTTTGCCATTGAACAGCATATCCCTTTAATGAAATGGCAAGTGCTTTGATTAAAGGTTCATATTTGATTTTTAATTCTTCCAAAAAATGTTCAGGAATTTCAAGTTTATCCTTGTTCACATTGTTTCTTTTATCCAGTTTACAATAATTGGCAACTTGTTTAGCGTCTCCGCCAAGGAAACTTACCACATTCTCTAACAATTGTTGAGGGTGAACTTTAATTTGATCATAATAACCAATAAACAATTGTTCTTTTGGAAAAACGGAGGTATAATTCTCAATTATTTCTAGGTAGTTTGACCTTTTTTCCTGCTTCGGAGCATTGATAAAACTTTTAAAATGTGCTAAATCTAGTATTTTGTCTTTTGGGTTAATGTAATTGTAATGAGACCAAGCTCTATCAATCGGATCTCTCAATAAGAGGACAAGATTTAATTGGGGCAACAATTCATGTATTTTTTGAATATCATCAATATCGAGCATTGAATATGAGGGGGATACTTCACCTTTTATGCCATTGAGGCCCTCAAATAGTTTCAAATAGAATGAATCATTGTAATTTGAAAAGAAATAGTTAAAATACCAATTAAGGTGTTTTTTATCGTCTTGAAATAAATTCTTTAAGAGTCGTCGGTTCAGGTTCTTCAACCACCAAAAATTGCACAATTTGAGAAGAAAGTTGCTGTGTGCAAGTGTGTGTGGAGAGTCGTATTTCCTGTTTCGATCAAAGTAATGCAATTCTTTAATTGGTGGAAGTGAAAATTCTGGCAATTCTTCCAAACGTCGAAATAGCCATGATGTCCCTGCTTTTTGCGCCCCAATTCCAATGAAATCGACTATATTTTTTGTTTCCAAATTATTTCGATGATGTATTTCGTCCGATAATACCAGCATTTTGAATACTTGCATTTATCTCAAAGCCCAAAAGAAGAACAAAAGAATTAAAATATATCCAAAGCATTACCACGATAATGGTACCTAAAGAACCATATATTTTATTGTAATTGGCAAAATTGTCTACATAATAGCCAAAACCATAAGAGACTATCAATACCATCAATGTTGCCAATGTTGAACCAGCCGAAAAAAATCGCCACTTAGAAGTTCTATCTCCTCCTAAGTAATAAATGAAAGAGATGGCAAAAAAACAAAGCGCAGCCATGATGATCCACTTACCTGTAAGCAACAAAGTAGAGGCAGCACTTCCTTCTTCAAGAATGAAATTGACCGCATACTCCGAACTAATTATTGCAACTATAGAGATTATAATCAATAATGTAAGTATAAATAAGAGGCTTATAGATAGAAATTTTTGTTGAATAAAATTTCGATGAATGGTGATGTTATAGCTATCCTTGAAGGCGGCCAACATTCCATCTATTCCGTTGGTTGCAAGGAATAAGGCAAAAATAAATCCAAACGAAAGCAAGCCATCGTCAGCTTTTGTCACTAATGAAACAATTGAATCTTGGGTGAAGTCAAATGCTGTTGAAGGGAGAAGATCTTCCAAAATACCAAGCAACTCAGACTGAAAATTGGCAATAGGTATATGCGGAATTAGGGTCAGTAAAAAAATAATTGTTGGAAATAGAGCAAGAAAAAACTTAAATGCCATAGAGGAGGCTTTCGTAGCAATTAAGCCATTTTTGATCCCCTCAATGAAAAACTTTGCAACATCAAATAGAGGTAAACCATCAAAACCTGGAAGAACAATTCTCTTTGATAGGGTAAATATTTTTTGAACCAGATTGCGTTTCAATATGAAGTTTTGCCAAGGGTCCAAATCAAACAGCTTTTAAACTTAAGTCTAGACTTTTGATTTGGTGCGTAAGCGCACCAACACTTATATAATCAACACCGCACTCGGCATATTGTCTTATCGTTTGTTCATTTATGCCGCCAGAAGCCTCTGTTTTTGATCGACCATCAATTTGTTTAACGGCTTTTTTAAGGTCTTCAAAGCTAAAGTTGTCAAGCATTATACGATCAACAGCTGGAGAAGTAAGAATTTCTTTCAGCTCAGCTAAATTTCTTGCTTCAATTTCAATGTCAATGTCCAAGCCATTTTGTTCAACGTATTCCTTTACACGATGAATTGCAGCAGCTATGCCTCCTGCATAGTCTATATGGTTGTCTTTGATCATGATCAAATCATAAAGTCCAAAACGGTGATTTCTACCACCACCAATCCGTACAGCTTCTTTCTCAAATATTCGATTGTTAGGGGTGGTTTTTCGAGTATCTAGAATTTTGGTAGAAGTCCCTTTAAGGATGGTTACCATCTTGTGGGTTGATGTGGCAATTCCACTCATTCTTTGCACATAATTTAATGCAATTCGTTCAGCCTTTAGAATGCTTCTTGCATTTCCCGATACCTCCAATACAATCTCTTGTGGAGCAATGGTGTTACCATCATTTTTAAGAATAGTGACATTTAAATCTTTGTCTACTAGCTCAAAAACTTTTAATGCAACAGAGGCTCCTGCTAAAATACCTTCTTCTTTTGCGATGAGCTGAGCTTTTCCAGAAGCATCCATTGGTATGCATGCCAAAGAAGTATAATCACCAGTTCCAACATCTTCAGAAATGGCTCTCAGAATCAAGTCTTCGTAATTGCTCATTTATTTATTCTTTATCGATGCGAAATTCGATAATCTGAGGCGTATTCTCAACCAATTTGTAAAGAGTGTAGCAACGGTAAATTCCTTTATCGGTATGGAGACGTCCAATTTCAAAATTGGCTTTGGCGTTCCCGCCACCTTTATGCTTAAACTCATACTTTTCAATTTCAATATTGGAAATGAAATCTGATAGCACAATTTGGGCTTGATTTTTATTGTAGACGCCCTCTAATTCGGGCATTGCCAACTCAATTGAGGCATTGAAAAATTCACTTAAAGAATCTATGTTTCCATTGCTCAATGATTGCCCAATGTCTTTCTGCTGCGCATACAGTTGATTTGCAAGGAAAAATGTTAGAATTAGGATTAAATTTCGCATATTTAAAATTATGCATTAATTCAGTTTTGAGCTGATCAAATTACTTCAAAACTTGAAAGCTTTATGAGAATTCGTTTAATCTGTATAGGAAAACCTCACGCAAGGGAGATTAAGTCAATGATGGAAGACTTTGAGTCTCGCATCAAGAACTACGTCAATTTTGAGATTGAATGTTTTTCAGTCAAAGTAAAAAGAGGCAAACAAATTGACATTCTGCTTAAAGAAATGGAGTTAATATTAAGGTACAATAAACCCTCAACAGTATTGATGCTTTTGGATGAGAAAGGACAAAGTATGACCTCAAAAGCCTTTGCTATTTTTCTTCAGGATCTATTTAATCGGGGTGTTAAAGAAATTAACTTTGTTATTGGAGGAGCATATGGGTTTCATGATGAATTGTATAAAATGGCACACTATAAAGTTGCTCTTTCAAAAATGACATTTACTCACCAAATGTGTCGCCTGATATTTGTGGAACAACTCTACCGAGGATTAAGTATTCTAAAAGGAGAGAAGTATCATCATGATTAATTAGAACTGCTCAACTGCCATTTCCAAGCTGTGGTACATATCGACTTAATGTCATGCTTTATTTCCCAATCCAAATCTTTTTTAGCCATTGAATTACTGGCAAATATTGCCTCAACATCCCCTGCTCTTCTTGGGCCGATTGTAAAATTGATTCTTACTTTGTTTGATTCTTCAAAAGCTGCAATTACTTCTAAAGTAGTCATTCCAGTTCCTGACCCTAGATTGTATACATGATAATTCGAATTCAAATTCTCAATTTTCAATAGTGCATTTACATGTGCATTTGCAATATCTGAAACATGGATGTAATCACGAATACAACTTCCATCTTTGGTGGAGTAATCGTCACCAAAAACTTCTAATTGTTTGAGCTTTCCTGCAGCTTGCAATGCTATCAAAGGGACCAAATTTGATGGCCTATGAGTTTTTACTTCACCAGTCAAGCCACTGGTATGAGCTCCTGCAGGGTTAAAGTAGCGCAAACTAATCGCTTTAAAAGCATGATTAAGTGAGCAAAAGTTTTCAATCAATGATTCACCGATTTGTTTCGTTAAAGCATATGGAGATTCGGCTTTTTTCAAATCAGTTTCTTCAGTTACTGGCAAAGAATTTACATTTCCATAAACAGAACATGAGCTTGAGTAAATAAGCTTGTTTACCTTGTATTTTTTCATCATTTCCAATACATTCGTCAATGAAACAAGATTATTTTGATAATAAAGGGTTGGAGATGCAACAGATTCAGGTACTGATTTTAGAGCAGCAAAATGAATGACACCTTGAAATTGTTCTATAGCAAAAACGTTATCAAGTGCGTCAAGGTCTTTCAGGTCTATTGAATATTGTTTGATTCTAATACCTGTTATTTGCTCTATTCTTGAATAGGTAACCTCAGAAGAGTTTAAAAAATTGTCTATTGACACCACTTCATTGAAACCTTGTTTTATCAACTCAATAATAGTATGAGAACCAATGTAACCTGCCCCGCCTGTGATTAGAATTTTCATTCAAAAAATTAAAGTGCCAAAAATACATCTACTCTAGATTAATACTATTATTGCAGAAGAATAAAATTGTAGAATGTCACAAAAGATAAGGTTTGCTATTGTTGGTTCTGGCAGAATTGGACGCAGGCATGCAAGTATGGTTAGGCTAAACGCTTCCTGCGAATTGATCGCAATGGTAGACATTGATCATTCGATTCATCAAGAATTGGAAGAAGAATTTAAGGTTCCTGTTTTTTCAACAAGCCAAAAGTTGTATGATTCAAATCTTGAGTTTGACGTCGTAAATGTTTGTACTCCAAATTATTTGCATTCACAGCAAGGCATTGAGGCGCTAAAAGCCAAAAAGCATATTGTTGTTGAAAAACCTTTGGCGCTATCTAAAAAGGATGCGGAAGAACTGATTCATCATTCGTTGGTGTCCAATAAACGAGTGTTTTGTGTAATGCAAAACAGGTACAGTCCTCCTGCACAATGGTTAAAGCAGGTTGTGGATGAAGGTTTGTTGGGAGATATTTATATGGTAATGGTCAATTGTTTTTGGAACAGAGATAGTGATTACTACCAAGGTGGAGACCCAAATTACTGGAAAGGAAAGTTGGAAAAAGACGGAGGTACTTTATTTACACAATTTAGCCACTTTCTTGACACCATGTATTGGTTATTTGGTGACATTAAGAACATAAAAGCCACTTTTAATGATTTTAATCACCAAGACACCACTGAGTTTGAAGATTCAGGACAAGTGCTCTTTGATTTTGTCAATGGAGGATCTGGAAGTTTGAATTACTCTACATCAGTTTTTGGTCAGAATATGGAAAGCAGTATTTCCATTATAGGGGAGAAAGGCAGTATTAAAGTAGGTGGCCAATACATGAATGAAATAGAGTACTGCCATATAAAAGATTATGAAGCACCTGATTTGGAGGATACTCTCCCCCCAAATGATTATGGAAAGTACAAGGGCAGCGCTGCCAATCATCAATTTGTAATTCAGAATGTAGTAGAAACCCTTGAGAATAAAAATGTGGTTTCCACGAATAGTTTGGAAGGATTAAAAGTTGTTGAGATCATTGAGAACATCTATCGGCAGAAACAATAGCAATCCAATCAAAATTATTCGTATTATTGTTGAGTCTTTTCAATTCTATTAAAGACACACAACATTTCCTCTCTTTTCTTATTTAACAATTGACCCAATTACCTTATTCAATCAAATTTCATGTACGACATATTACAGCTAAACCAAAAAACGGTTACTGAATTAAAAGAAATTGCCAAAGAGCTAGAAATTAAAAAATTTCAAAAATTAAAGAAAGAAGATCTTGTTTATCAAATACTTGACCAACAAGCGATTCAGCCTAAAAGTGCTCCAAAACCTGCAAGAGTCCCTAGGAAAAAAACAGAAGAAACCAAAGCAAGCGCAGCTCCGAAAGAGAAAAAAGTCGCTTACCCTAAAAAAGCCCCTTCAGAAAGGAAGGTGAGGCCAAAAATTCAGGCAGATCAAGAAAATGGCAAACCAACAGTGGAACCAACACCACAAAATATAAATAGCGGTCAACCATCGAAACCTGCACCTATAAATGAAAAAACTTCCAATGAAGATAATAAGGGAGCTGCAAGAGATACTGTAGTTAAGGAACGCAATGAAAGAAGACCGAACAAGCCAAAGCCTGAAATTGAGCAGAATAAAAAACCAAAATTTGATTTCGACGGAATTATCAGCAGTGAAGGAGTGTTGGAAATGATGCCTGACGGTTACGGATTTCTAAGATCTTCTGATTATAATTACTTGAATTCTCCTGACGATGTATATGTATCACAATCTCAAATTAAATTATTTGGATTAAAAACAGGGGACACTGTTCGAGGAACCGTTAGACCACCAAGAGAGGGGGAAAAATATTTTCCTTTGATTAAGGTAGATGAGATCAATGGCAGGAGTCCTGATTTTGTGAGAGACCGTGTTCCATTTGATTATTTAACACCGCTCTTCCCATATGAGAAGTTCAATTTGACTGGTCATGACAATGAATCTTTGTCAACAAGAATCATTGATCTATTTACACCAATCGGAAAAGGCCAAAGAGGATTAATCGTTGCGCAACCTAAAACTGGTAAAACTACTTTGCTCAAGGAGGTCGCCAATGCGATTGCTGCAAATCATCCTGAAGTCTATTTAATTATACTATTGGTTGATGAACGTCCAGAAGAAGTAACTGACATGGCTAGAAGTGTAAATGCTGAGGTTATTGCTTCAACTTTTGATGAACCAGCCGAAAGGCATGTAAAGGTGGCGAATATCGTTTTGGAAAAAGCGAAAAGAATGACAGAATGTGGTCATGATGTAGTCATTTTATTGGATTCAATCACACGATTGGCAAGGGCGTATAATACGGTTTCACCAGCTTCAGGTAAGGTATTGTCTGGAGGAGTTGATGCCAATGCTTTGCATAAGCCAAAAAGATTCTTTGGTGCTGCAAGAAAAATCGAGAATGGCGGTTCTTTAACCATTTTGTCAACTGCTTTAACAGAAACTGGCTCAAAAATGGATGAAGTAATTTTTGAGGAATTTAAAGGAACTGGCAATATGGAATTGCAATTGGATCGAAAAATATCGAACCGAAGAATTTATCCTGCCATTGACATTGTTACCTCCTCTACACGAAAAGAGGACTTATTATTGGGCAAAGATGTAACACAGCGAATGTGGATATTGAGAAATCATATTGCAGACATGAATCCAGTAGAAGCAATGGATTTCTTAAGAGATCGAATAAACAAGACCAAATCTAATGAAGAATTCTTGGTCTCTATGAATGGATAAAAAATGAAATCAATCCCCTCCATCATTGTTTGGATGATGGTCATTTCCATCTTCCTGAAACTTTTAGTTTATACCGCTAATTGGCAGTTTACTGATTACGAGAAAGTTTACCTTTTTGGTAACTTCTTTGTAATGATGTGGGGTATCTATTCGGGCATTAGACTTTTCAAGAAAAATGCTGCTGAAACGACAGTCTATTTAGCTGATTTAAAGGCAGGAATGCGCATTGCGTCAGTCTACGCATTGATAATGAGCGCATTTATTTACATTTATTACAGTCAAATAGATACACAATATTTTGAGCAAAAGATACAAGAAAGGATTGAACTTACGATTAAGCAAGGAGAGGATATTGAACAAGCAAAAAAAAGTATGGAAATGGTGTCCACTCCATTTTTTCAATCAACTCTAACTCTAATTGGATTTTTAATTCTTGGAAGTTTCTATTCAGCGATGTTGGCCTTTTTGATCAGAAGAATTTCTAGAGAGCGTTAGTTTAAATTCCATCCATCAATTCTTGAGCAAATTTATTTAAGGAAATGCCATCGAAGTTTCCAGACGTCATTAGTAAGACCACTGTTTTATTCAGTGACTGAGCTTTTAATGTCTTTTGCACTTCTTTTGAATCGCTGAGTACGATTAAATCTTTTCGATCAAATGCCCTCCTTATATCATCTTTCTCAATAAGATCTAGCCCTTTTCTCTCTATGGTTTCAGGATTGAAATAAACCAATGAAATATCAGCATCATCCATACAAGCTCTATATTCTTTGAGGAACTCCTTGGTCAGGCTACTGAAGGTGTGCAATTCCATACATGCAATCAACTTATGGAATGGATATTGTTTCCGAACAGCATGAATGGTCGCCTTTAATTTTGAGGGTGAATGTGCAAAGTCTTTGTAAACAATGCTTTCCTTAGAATGCGCAATCTTTTCTAATCTTTTTGAAGCACCTCCGAAAGATTTGATGTTGTTGTAAAAGGATTCATCGTCAATGCCAAGACTTTTACATACATGATATGCTGCCCTTAAATTTTGAAGATTATGTTCTCCAAAAACATTTATGGGAATCTCATCCTTATCAGTTTGTAAATAAGTTAATCCATGCTCAATTCTATGTGCTTGAGCTGTATATGCTATTTTCTGAACGTGTGGATGATGTTGAACAATTTTATTCAAATGTGCATCATTTTTATAATAAAACAATTGGCCATCTGGTAGAATTGATTGAACAAAAGCTTCAAATTGTTGAACATAATTATCGAAGGTTGGGAACACATTGATGTGGTCCCAAGCTATGCCACTAATGACAGCAATGTGAGGTTTGTACCACAAAAATTTCGGTTTTCGGTCAATAGGAGAGGAAAGGTATTCGTCTCCTTCTAACACAACAATAGGTGCGTCACCTAATTTAACCATTGTGTCAAATCCTTCAAGCTGTGCACCCACTAAATAATCAGCATTCACTTTAAGGCCTTTTAGAACATGCAGAATCATAGCTGTGATGGAAGTTTTTCCATGACTTCCTGCAATGACAATCCGTTGTTTGTTTACGCATTGTTTAGAAATGTATTCTGGATAAGAGTATATGGGAATGCCAATCCTTTGCGCCTCAAGTAACTCCGGGTTGTCTGCTTTTGCATGCATCCCAAGAATTACTGCATCAATTGAGATTCCAATGTTTTGTACAAACCATCCAAATTTTTTTGGCAATAATCCATGTTTGGCCAGTCTTGATTTTGAGGGTTCAAAAATGGCATCGTCTGAGCCAGTGACCTTATTTCCTTTTTTATGAAGGGCAATTGCAAGGTTGTGCATTGCACTTCCTCCAATAGCAATGAAATGAATATGCATATTTTAAGACATCATGATGATAGAGCAATAATCTACTTAAATTGTGGCCTTAATTTGCTAAGCTTAATTTTTTTTCAACAAATGATAGTAGGAATAATCAAAGAAGGAAAGAACCCTCCCGACAAGCGTGTACCATTTACCCCTGAACAATGTCTTCAGATTCAGAGAAATTTTAAAAATGTAGAAGTAGTGGTACAAAAAAGCAAGATCAGAGCAATTGCAGATTCATCTTATGAGGCAATGGGCATAAAGACGTTAGATAATGTGCAACATGCAGATGTGTTATTTGGGGTAAAAGAAGTAAATGTCGAAGATTTGATTCCAAATAAAAAATACTTCTTCTTTTCACATACAATTAAAAAGCAGCCTTACAATCGTGAATTGTTGCAAAGTATTATAAAGAAGAATATTCAATTAATTGATTATGAATGCATTAGAAATCAAAAGGGTATCCGGTTGGTCGGCTTTGGACGTTATGCCGGTATTGTTGGCTCCTACAATGGATTTCGAGCTTATGGAATCGCTCAAGATGCTTTTTCTCTAAAGGCGGCTCACCTTTGTGAAAACCGCAAAGAAATGGAAGCTCAATTGCCAAAAGTATTGCTCCCTAAAGGTTTCAAAATTGTGATTACTGGACTTGGAAGAGTGGCAAGCGGTGCCGAAGAAATTCTGAATAAACTCAATGTGAAAAAAGTAGAACCCAATGACTTTTTGTGCAATACCTACAATCAAGCTGTATATACTCAATTGACAGTTGAAGAGTATTTTAAGAGAATGGATGGGCAAACTTTTGATCGATTTGACGTTTATAAAGATCCAACCTATTTTGAACGCAATTTTATGCCATATGCACAAGTAGCAAACATGTTCATTCCTTGTCACTATTGGGACTCTAGAGGACCAAAGATTTTCACCAAGGAGGATGCTGCGGAGGTTAAATTCAATATCAGAACTGTTGCAGACATTAGTTGCGACATAGATGATCCCATAGCTTCAACCTTAAGGCCTTCTACCATAGTTGATCCCATCTATTATTATGATCGATTTACTGGCAAGGAAGTTAATGCGCCGAATGCGAACACCATTACTGTGATGGCTGTAGATAATTTGCCTTGCGAATTGCCAAAAGATGCTTCTGAAGATTTTGGAAATGAATTATTAGCTAAGGTGTTGCCTAGCTTATTGACATCTGACCATGAAAATATTATTGAGAATGCCTCCATAACAAAAGCGGGTCGATTAGGCGATAACTACATGTACCTTAGTGATTACTTAAAAGAAAATTAAATCTCCTCTTTTAAAATTCTGATAGTTTCTGCTGGATTCTTTGAGTTGAATACATGGCTTCCAGCTACCAATACGTTAGCCCCGGCATCAATCAATTGCCTCGCGTTTTGATCCGTAACTCCTCCATCAATTTCAATCAGTGCGCTTGACTTGCTCGCTTCAATCAATTTCTTCAATTGAGTTGTTTTCTTAAGCACGTTGGCAATGAATGATTGTCCTCCAAAACCTGGATTGACAGACATCAATAGTACGAGATCAACTTCTTGAATAATGTCTTCTAAAAAATGGACAGGTGTATGTGGATTCAATGCAACTCCTGCTTGCATTCCCTCTTTTTTAATTGCCTGTATACTTCTATGCAGATGATTGCAGGCTTCGTAATGAACCGTCAATAAATCGGCACCGGCCCTTTTGAAATCTGTGATATATCTATCCGGATCTTCGATCATTAAATGAACATCAAAAAGCTTGGTAGACAGTGGTCTAATTGCTTTAATGATTGGCATCCCAAAGGAAATGTTGGGAACAAACATACCGTCCATGACGTCAATGTGAAACCAATCGGCTAGACTTTGATCGATCATCTTTGAATCTTGTCCTAATCTGGAAAAATCTGCTGCGAGGATAGAGGGAGCAATTCTATATGTCATAAGAATTGTAAAGGTATTAAAACAGTGCTTTTATAGTTTATAAATATGCTTTAAGTAAACTGCACCTCTCGTTGATTTTTAATCGACGAACTGCTTTCTCTTTAATCTGACGGACACGTTCTCTTGTTAAGCCAAATTTGAGGCCTATTTCCTCCAAACTCATTGGGTTTGATCCATTCAGACCAAAGAACATCCGAATCACTTCTGCTTCTCTTGCTGGAATTTTACAGAGTAGAAATTCAATTTCGTTTTGCAAAGACTCATTCAGTAAGTTTTTGTCGGGATTAGGTACGTCTTTACTGCTGATCAATTCATATAGATTGCTGCTGTCCTCATCAGAAGAGAGTGGGGCATCCATAGAAACATGGCGCCGAGTATTCTTCATGGATACCTTTACATCAGTTTCAGTTAAGTCCAAACATTCTGCTATTTCGTACTCTAGGGGATCTCTTTCGTACTTCTGTTCTAATTCGTTAAAAGTTTTTCTGACTTTATTAATGTTACCAATTTTATTCAACGGCAATCTTACTATTCTTGATTGTTCAGCAATTGCTTGCATGATGGATTGTCGGATCCACCAGACAGCATAAGAGATAAATTTAAAACCTCTGGTCTCATCAAATTTTTCTGCGGCTTTGATCAAGCCTAAGTTTCCTTCATTGATTAAATCAGGTAAGCTCAATCCTTGGTTTTGGTATTGCTTGGCGACTGATACAACAAATCGAAGATTAGCTTTTGTGAGTTTTTCAAGAGCAGTAACATCTCCTTCTTTAATTTTTCTTGCGAGATCTACTTCTTCTTCGGCAGTGATTAGGTCTACTTTGCCTATTTCTTGTAAATAGCGGTCTAAAGAAACAGTTTGCCTGTTCGTTATGCTTTTAGAGATTTTAAGCTGTCTCATACAGTTTTAGGAGGTTAAGTTGGTAGATATCTACACATTTAATAATGTGCCCTCTAAAACTAATGAAAATTGACCTCTGGTCGACGGATTGAGATTCTTACTGTCTAATTTAGAATCGTTCTAAATAAATTAACAATAATTAAGGATTCAGTCTAAAATCTGTCTCTTATACACATCTGACGCTGCCGACGACTCCTTACGT
>OJGX01000755.1_pt1 | contig 14687 bp, 9 predicted proteins | sample 1594661 | NCBI WGS metagenome assembly OJGX01 (sample SAMN05416839, study PRJEB24817) | seawater metagenome | isolation source: Sea water | place: Canada:Atlantic | collected 2013-07 | reverse complement strand
GAGATCATGCCTAGTCTCGTGGGCTCGGAGATGTGTATAAGAGACAGGTTCTGTAGCTTGTGGGACAGATAGCGTGTTTAAGCCAATCGATGATAGAATAACGCCACACCCGACTCCACTCATTCCGAGGAGAAGCCGCGCCTGCGGGGCGTTCTTGGCATTCCTGCCGGAGAGATCGCTTTGGTGGGTCACTTGTGAACAGGGCTGTCGATGGGGCTCCACCTTGGTAATCTTGTCGGTCGCATGCCGGATGTCAAAAGCGATGCACGGAAAAGGTGGGTTCTGGAGTAATTGTTCCCGTTGCTTTGAAAGGAGTCGGCCAGCTGCGAGGATGTTGTTTGTCTCCTTGGAAATTCAGAGAACGGTGGAGACCTGAATCTGTGGCACGATGGGCGAAGGAAGGCTATCTGAGGTGTATTCTTACGATGTTTTCTCAAGATCTGATTTGAGCTTGCGAGCAGCCCTAGAGATCGCGTCTCGTTCGGATACCGATTTTCGATCGAGATTCTTGTATTGAAAGGTCATTCGCCGATTCTTTCTTAGTATCGATTCATGTTGAATCAGGAAACTCCAGTAGAGCGTTGTAAAAGGGCATGCGCTCTCACCGGTTGCCAGAGCGGGATTGAAGCGGCATGTCTTACAGTAGTTGCTCATCCGTTGGATGTATTTTCCTGAGGCAACATAGGGTTTTGAGCCCATGAGGCCTCCGTCCGCGTACTGCGACATTCCAAGTGTGTTTGGGAGTTCGACCCATTCAACAGCATCCACATAGACCGCAAGATACCAACGATGAATCTGTTTTGGATCGACCCCTAAGAGAAGTGCGAAGAGACCAGTCACCATCAGCCGCTGGATGTGATGGGCGTAGCCATGTTCGAGGGTTTGATGGATCGTTTGACTAAGGCATACGTAGTCGGTCGCGCCAGTCCAGTAGAAGCGTGGGAGTGCTGCCGTTGCTCCCAAAGAATTCCGCTCGAGATACTCTGGCATCCATTTCCAGTAGATGCCGCGGACATATTCTCTCCAGCCTAAGATCTGGCGAACGAAGCCTTCAACCGCGTTCAAAGGGGCTTGGCCGTCGTGATAGGCGGACACCGCACGGTCAATGACTCTTCGGGGAGAAAGGAGTTTTAGATTCAGGGCAGCAGAGAGTCGTGAGTGGTAGAGGTAGGGCTCGTTCTGCCACATTGCATCCTGATACTGGCCGAATAGGTGTAGCCGCTTCTCCACAAAATCGTCTAAAGCGAGTTCTGCGTCTTCGGCTGTTAAAGGCCAGTTGAAATGCTCTAGGGATCCAGGCAAGTCGGGGAGTTGTGATTGAACTTGGCTGATCGTTTCGCGTGTTTGGTTTGTCGGGGGGAAGGAAATGGGAGCGACGAGGTCTGTCGGGCCGGTAGCAGGGAAGCCCTTCCGGTTATCGTGGTCAAAGTTCCATTTTCCACCCACAGGTTCAGAGCCATCCATGAGGATGTCCTCCCGGCGACGGAGCTCGCGGTAAAAGTATTCCATGCGAAGTGTCTTCCGCTTGCTCACGTAGTCGGCAAAGAACTCGGTTGTGACGATGAAGTGCGGGTCGGGATGTAACTCAATCGGAACTCCAGCTCGTTGACAGGCTCCGCGGATCAACTCCAGGACTCGATACTCTCCCGGCTCTTGCAGTTGAACTTGCTCTGGCCTAAGGCGTTTGAGATCTTGAGTGAGTGCTTGCTCGAAATCCACTGACGGGGAAAGAGACCCGAGTCGATGATAGTTTACGGTCCAGTTGCGCGCTCTGGCTGAGGAGGCGAAGTGGCGCATCGCTGCGAGGAACATAACGACTCTGGCCTTGTGTGATCCGATGTCAGTGCTTTCTCTTGAGAGCTCAGCCATCCAGAGCTGATCCTGTTTTGGAGTGAGCCTTTGGAGGAAACGAGAATTCAGATCCAGTTGATCTCCGAGTATGATGGCAAGTGTTCGCATTGTTGTTAGGTGAATCGAAGCAAAGGAAGAATGGACTCTTTGATGCGAGTAAGAAGGCGCAACTGAGGCAGCCTATCATTCTAGCTCGGTCAAAATTCCACAGAATATCTTGGCCGTCAAATCTCGTGTAGGTGACATCTGAAAACTGATGAATCCCAGGAAACCAGTGTTCTTCAATCCCCTGAGCGCGGCTCCCCTCCTTCAGCATTCCCTAGAGTCTTTTAGCTCGACTAAAACCGGTAGCCCTTGCAAAGGTCTGGCCCCTTTCACGTGAAGGAAAGGGCTTCGACTCTGGCCTTTCGTGTCAGCGACCCATAGTGTTCCATTTAGCAGCTGTTGTTCGAACTCACTCTGGCGACAATTCTCGGCTTAGTGTCCCATGTTCGTATCCCAAACTCGACCGCCTTGGGATTCGTGACACCAGGTCACCGGGAATTCTATTGGAAGTTCTAGGTGAATCCGTTTCACCTCTGAGGCAAGATAACTGAGGAATCCAAGGCGTCGCTTGCAGCTCCATTCCTCTGCCGTTCAATGTGAACCCTAAAGTTCTGGTCGTCGATTTCTACAAAGATTGGCCGTAGCCATGTCCCAACCAACGCAGGACACGATTCAGATTGTATGATAGTGCTTGTCCATCAAACAGTAGCCATGCGCTTCTGCTCGAACGCAGCCTCAAGAACCTCCGCCGATCAGCATCATCCAGGAATTCTGGCGTCGTTCGATACCATGATTTATCACATGTTAACGTCCTCCAGCATAGCCCATTCGCAATGGGCGTGCCATTTCTCTATTCGAAAACCTCCCCCTCTCATCTTGCAAGATTCGTCCTGCTCGCGCAGGATATCGCTATGCTCCGTCTCTCGAAAGGTCTCATTGCTATGGTCGCGTTCGCATGGCTACGTTTGACGGTTCAAGGAGAGACTATCGACTTCGATCAGACGGTCGCGCCTCTGCTGACGCGTCAATGTTTGGAGTGTCACAACGACCGAGATCGTAAAGGCGGGCTGGATCTGTCGTCCCGAGAAGGCCTGCTCAGCGGGGGAAAGCATGGACCAGTCGTTGATTCGAAACGGCCCCTCGAGTCGACTCTTTTGGCCAAGGTCGCTGCGGGAGAAATGCCGCCTGAAGATCGGGGTCGAAGTCGCGCATTGCCGGCTGAGTCGATCACCGTCATTCGGTCCTGGATTCAGGGTGGTGCCCCATTCACGCCCGATAAACAATTAAACCTGTTCGACACCACGACTGAACGTCGCGCGGGAAGAGATTGGTGGGCCTTGCAACCGGTAGAACGGCCCGACGTTCCCATCGAAGGATTCCGAAATCCGATCGATGCCTTTGTTGAAAAACAACGAAGGGTTCGCAATTTGGAAGCAGCCCCTCCCGCGTCGCGTCGCCAAGTACTGCGACGGGCGAGCTACGATCTTACTGGGTTGCCGCCGAGTCGCGAAGCGATCGAAGAGTTTGAATTGGATCCTTCACCAGACGCCTTCGAACGCCAAATTGACCGATTACTGAATTCGCCTCACTACGGTGAGCGATGGGCGCGTCACTGGCTGGATGTGGTTCGCTTTGCCGAGACCGATGGCTACGAACGGGACAGGCTGAAGCCCAATGCTTGGCGCTACCGTGATTGGGTGATCAATGCCTTGAACCAGGACATGCCTTACACCCAATTCGTGACGGAACAGTTGGCCGGCGATGAGATCGACAAGCCCAGCGAACAGTCGTTAATCGCAACCGGGATGCTTCGAATGGGCACTTGGAATGACGAACCCAATGACCCGGCGGACTATCTATACGAGCGTTTGGAAGACATGGTCCACACGACCTCGTCCGCGTTCCTCGGCCTCACCATCAAGTGTGCGCGATGCCACGATCACAAATTCGATCCCATCCTACAAAAGGACTACTATCGCGTTGCTAGCTATTTCTGGGCGGGCTACATCGGTCAAGGCAACCAAGGCGGGCCCTCGGCGGATCAATTGGGTAGACCTGATATCTACGGATGGACGGATCGTTCCCGGGAAGTCGATCCGATTCGATTGTTGATCAATGGAGAACGCAACAATCCTGGTCCCATTGTTGAGCCAGGGTTCCTCTCCTCGATTCCTTACCTCCAGCAAGAGTTTCAAGGACCTCCGGAATCGAGCAAAACCACACAGCGGCGGCTTCAGTTTGCCAAATGGATTTGTGACGAACGCAATCCTTTGACGGCGCGCGTACTGGTCAACCGACTCTGGCAGCATCATTTCGGCAGGGGACTCGTCAGCACCCCGAATAACTTCGGGTTCAAGAGCGATCCTCCATCTCACCCGCAGCTACTCGATTGGTTGGCGGCCGAATTCGTTCAACCCAGTATCGGAGCGGGCCCACCCTGGACTCTCAAACGCATTCACAAACTCGTCATGCTCTCGGACACCTACCAACAAGCCTCCGTCCATCCTAAGGAAACGGCCTATCGCGAACACGAAGCAGGCAATCGCTTCTTGTGGAAATACCCTCGGCGTCGATTAGACGCGGAAGCCCTCCGAGATTCGATGTTACTGGCCAGCGGCCAACTAAACGATGCGATGCGGGGTTCGAGCTTTTTTCCGCGGATGAGCCCAGAGGCACTGGAAGGACTCTCTCGTAAAGACGCGGCATGGCAAGAGTCAGCACCGAACGATCGCGCCCGACGGAGCATTTACATGATGACGCAACGCTCCCGTTTGCTTCCCTTAATGACCGCGTTTGATTTCAGCGAGACCACCAGCACTTGCGCGCAACGGGACGTGACCACAGTGGCGCCGCAGGCCTTGGCGTTGCTGAACAATGAGTTCGGTCACCGAATGAGCGCTGCTATGGCCGATCGCATTCAGGAAAATCGACCGATAGCACAATCAGCCCAGATTGATCTGGCCTGGGAACTGGCTTTCCAACGAGGTCCGACAGGACTGGAGCGAACCCAGGCACTCGATTATCTACGAGACCAAGCCACTCATTTTCAAACCGAGGACAACGCTGCCCACTTGGCCCTCACCTCGCTTTGTCACGTCCTCCTCAACACAAACGAATTCATCTACGTCGACTAACAAGCAGCGCGCCATGAATCAGCCTAAAAAACTCTTCCCCTGTGGTCGCACACGACGCGAGTTTCTCTGGGAAATGGGGAATGGATTCGCTGGTTTGGCCCTCGGAAGCCTTCTAGCCCGAGACGGTTTCTTTACCCGTCACGCTCGAGCCGACGCCCCCGTGCAGGGGATCAATCCGCTCCAACCAAAACCGTCTCATTTCCCGGCCAAAGCGAAGAGCTGCATCTTTTTGATGATGAACGGGGCTCCAAGCCAAGTGGACACATTCGATTTCAAGCCGGAATTGGTGAAGTATGCCGGCAAGACACTTCCTGCCGATAAAAAATACATCAACAGCGGCGGTCGCAAGGTGGGCTATTTGACCCCGAACTGGCGCCCTTTCAAGCCAGGCGGTCAAAGTGGCATGCTCGTCTCCGATTACTTCCCACGCGTCCGCGAACACGCCGACAAGCTGGCGGTGATCAAATCCTGTCACGCAGACAGCCACGCCCACGGATCCGCATTGGTAGGCATGAATACTGGCAGTACCTTCATCGGGCGCCCCTCGCTCGGGAGTTGGGCCACTTACGGTTTGGGTTCGCGGAACCAGGATCTTCCGGGATACGTTGTGATGCTCGACAAACGAGGTGGTCCCATCTCCGGTCAGCCCAATTGGTCCGCCGGATTCATGCCGTCAACCTATCAAGGCACGTTATTTCGGCCGGTCGGCAATCCGATTCTCGATCTTAAAGGCCCCGATTATCTGGACCGGGCAGCACAACGACGACAACTTGACTTGCTGGCACAACTCAATCAACAGCACCTTGACGAACGACCGGGTGGCAGCGAATTGGCCTCGCGCATTCAAAGCTATGAACTTGCTTATCGAATGCAATCCGAAACACCGGAAGCCGTCGATCTATCGCAAGAAACAGTGACGACCCGAGATGCCTACGGCATTGGTCAAACCCCAACCGACGAGTTCGGTCGCAATTGCTTGGTCGCTCGCCGTCTAGTGGAACGGGGGGTACGTTTCATCCAACTCTACTCTGGCGGAGGGCACCTCGAAGACACCTGGGATGCTCACGAAAGCATTGAGAAGAACCACGGACGACACGGCGCGGAAGTTGATCAACCTATCGCAGCACTTCTCACCGATTTAGAACAGCGAGGCCTTCTGGACTCCACACTAATCGTATGGGGCGGCGAGTTCGGCCGCATGCCGTTCAGCGAGGGCAAGGATGCCCCGGGACGAAACCACAATCCGTATGGTTTCTGCATGTGGATGGCAGGCGCCGGGATCAGAGGTGGGGTGAGCTATGGCGAAACCGACGAATTTGGTTTTGAGGCGGTCACGAATCGAACGCACGTGCACGACATTCACGCCACGATCCTACACCTCCTTGGACTCGATCACGAATGGTTGTCCTACTTCCACCAGGGACGACAGGAAACCTTGACCGATGTCCACGGTCGTGTCTTACACGAGATTTGCGCATAGCGGCGGGGAAAGACTGGGTGACCCGCGATTGTCAGATGCTAGCGACAGCTGGAACGGGGACGGAACGGGGACAGGCTAACGATTTGCCACACTCTCACCCACCGAGGCGTTGTCGTGCAGCGTCAATGGTTCAGCCGACAATGACATGGGAATTATTAGTCGACTTTCCTGGGGACGTTCACCACGTTGCCAGTGACTTCGCTTTGGCTGGGTAGATCCACCCGGAGTGTGCTACCAGCGCTTCGGGTGTTTAGAGCGTTTTGCTCTGCTTGCAAATCCGAACAGCCAAACAAGGCGTTTAGAGGAGTGAATCGGGGGGGGGCGATTAGAAAATACTCTCAGAAACCATCGAAGAAGGTCCTTAAGTAAGCGCTATTCGGAACCGCCCCCTTTTTGGGGGGCGCGATAGAAACCGCGGTCGTGACTTTTTTAGTAGTCTGTAGAGCGATAATGCTATCACAGGCGTACTAGGCGCTCTAGAGATCAAGCTCTCTTTAGTTTGTGTTCAATAGAAATAAACCACTCGGCACCTGGCCGTTCAGCAAACACTCCAATTCAATAGCCGCTGCCTTTGCTTCAGATGCATTTCGGGATTTTTTGCTCTGATCGTGGGGGACGGTCACAGTGCAGCAATCGTAGCCCACATTTCCTGCTTCGTCCGTTGCGATCGCAACGATTAGGTAAACGCGCCCTTCTTCGTTCCCGAGGCGTTGCGCACGGAGGCTTAGAACGAACCCGTCATCAAGAGCATCGGGCTCTGCGTTACTGTCGGCTTCGTCGCTGAAGACAAGAACTTCAACTGAAGGGTTCGGATCCCGGTCGTCACTTACGGATAAATCAAAGCCTACGTCTACGAGTTTATTGTTGGGCGGCCAAAATGAATTCCGATTTAGCGCACAATTGACCTCTGGGGGAGTGATGTCAGCCAGCTCTTCACAGATCAGTGGGCGAATTTCAAAGCTCCCGGACATGAGGCCATATCTTGTCCTATCAAAATGTCTGCCAGTGACGGTGATTTTGATCGTTTGACCTTCTAGGACGATTGCGGTGAAGTCTCCTTGTCTGAGAAATGGACCCAGCGTTCTCCCGTGATGGAGCACTGTTGACGTGCCTTCAATATCCACATTCGCGCTTGCACGTGCAAATAACCGCCTGTGATTCCCCTCATGTATCCAATGAAAACTCACTTCAGTTGTTTCTTCGAACTCTGCTGACTCCCATGTCCATGTGTGTTGACTATAAGAAAAATCTCTCTCAATTGAATAATCTAGCGAAAGACCGGGGCAGTTAGCGTCGCTTCCAGCTAACTGAATCAATGAATGGACTAGAGAATGGCCTCTATTTGGTTCATGGGAGCCTACAGAGAAATCAGAAAGCTCGAAGCCATTGGGGCCTCCGTCGAATCCTCCCAACGCGGCGGGTGCAGCAGCACCCATCAAGGTGATCGCCAGGGTCGCAATTGTCAGACACCTTCTTAGGTGGAATGCGTTTTCTCGGAGAGTTTTGAAAGTGATCACGCCAAGACCACTGTGCTGGATCATTACTGATGGGTTCATTTTGTACTTTTCTACCGATTCATATTGGAGGCCTCGAAATCAAAGAGAGAAAATTCTTTAGGGTGACGTGTTTCAAATCTGAATGGCACATCACAGGGGGCCTTTTTCCAGAAGGAAACCTAGAAAATGGGGGCAGTCAAGCATCTTTAAGGTATTATGGCTCTGTTTATGCGACTAATGCACTCGGAAAAGCGCCGTATGGATTGATCAATGGACGGTTCGGAGATTTTCACGCTGAGGAGTATCACCCTGTCCCTCCCTCTGTCCTTATGCTGATGCCAAGTTTACGTGGAATGGGGCATTTTCAAAGCTATGGCAAGACCGCTACGCATGGATTGTGAGGGTGCTCGTATAACCATCGAATTATTAGAAAAAACCCTCGTCTCTCCTTGCACTCACCCCAATTCTCAGCCGTGACCCTAGATCCCACAGGTTTGGGCAATACGCCCTTAAGACGTGACCCCTGATCCCTTCCTTGTCTTGCTAAGTAATTAATTGATTACAGTGGAGGTGTCAGTAATGTCTTAGCGATCTGATGCGAAGATTATCAGCCTTCTGGTGAGGAACGATGATCGATCCGGCACCCTTGCTGGAACGAATCTCTTGTGTTTGGGGATGGATTGAATAGGACAATGACGCTGTGAAGCAGGAGTCAAATCTGGGTGATCGCCGCCCTTTGGCAACGCGGGAAAAAACGTGGGCCAAAAGATTGGCGATCGCAATCGCAGAACGAGGGTTTACCCCTAATTCGATTTCTATCGTTGGACTCGTTGTTGGCGTCCTTGCTGGCGTCGCATTTGTCATGACAGACATTTTCCCTCGAGGGGATCGTGCCTTTTGGCTTGTAGGTGCAGTTCTGGTTCAATGTCGCTTGCTTTCGAACATGTTGGACGGAATGGTGGCCATTGAATCCAATCACATATCACCCCTTGGTGAACTGTTTAACGAGGTGCCTGATCGTATATCCGATGTCTGTATACTTATTGGGATCGGATATGCCGCAGACGCGAGTCCATCGCTTGGTTATTTAGCTGCAGTCATGGCAGTTTTGGTCGCCTATATGCGCGCAGAAGGAAAAATTGCGGGGGCGGAACAGTGCTTCGTCGGACCTATGGCGAAGCCTCATAGAATGTTCACTGTCACTCTTCTAGCACTCGCGCAGAGTTTCGTGCCTTCCGATTGGAGGATAATTGAATTCGGAGAGTCGGTCATTAGTTTGCCCGACCTGACCCTGTGCGTGATTATCATAGGGTGTTTGCTCACCTTTGTTCGACGCTTGAAGAGGGTTAGCGAGGATTTGAACCGACGTCGCTCAATATGATGGAAACCGCAATCTATAGCCGGTTTTTTGATCCTTATAATGCGTTTCTGCATCCAGAAAGCCTATGGATGTCTGTGGCAATCGTCTTGACCCTGGTTGTGGCTTGGATCCTGGTCTACGTTCTCGGACGCTCCGGTAACTTCTCCGACGCACTGCGGAAGGAATTGAACCTACGTATCCGTAGCTGGGCCATCATGATTCCTTGCATCTTGTTGCCGATTCTCATGGGCGCGGCCTGGGTGATGCTTGGTATTTTGGTGTTGAGTATATCGTGTTACCGCGAGTATGCGAGGGCGACAGGGCTATTTCGAAACTCTTGGACTAGCTTTTGGGTGGTGGTTGGGATTCTATGCATCAACGTTGCCGTCATCGATCACTGGTACGGTTTTTTTGTTGCTCTCCCTTCGCTCGGAGTGATTGTTCTCGCAGCGATGGCTATGTTCTTTGCGGGACCTTCTGGTTATTTACAACGGGTCGCTCTCGCGGTCCTTGGGTATTTATTGTTTGGTGTTTGCTTGGGGCACTTGGGATACATCGCGAATGATGCTGATTATCGTCCGGTGATGATTTTGCTTTTCTTATGTGTCGAGATTAATGATGTCTTTGCCTATATATTCGGGAAGCTGTTTGGGAGAATAAAGTTGGCTCCTGAAATTAGTCCAAACAAAACGGTGGGTGGGGCCTTGGGAGCGCTGATTGGGACGGTGACACTCTTGTTGTCAGTGGGCTTGTTCGTCTTTGAGGGTACTCCAATGGGTTCTTTTCCCCATCTTATCTGTCTTGGTGGGATTGTCAGTGTTGGGGGGCAAATGGGAGACCTCATGCTTTCTTCAATCAAACGAGACATAGGAATTAAAGATATCGGAAATACCATTCCTGGGCACGGTGGCTTTTTAGATCGGTTTGACAGTATTCTTTTGGTAGCTCCTGGGTTTTTTCACTATGTTCACAGCGTGAATGGTTTTGGGTTGAAGGATCCCGCGCGAATCTTCTTCTGACGATTTATGGAATCGTGGGAGTATCATCGGGCACAAGACCTACACCTGCGTTCAGGTGAGTCTGTTAAGAGTATTCGTCGTGAAGTAGGGCTTCCTGGAGTCCTTCTCGCCTTGATGAAGCGGCCGGTTCTGCAGCTCTATCTAAAAGGGTTTCATGGCCTACGAATCAATGGGAAGCAGAACCTTCCCGACCGTTATCCATTTGTGCTGGTTTCAAACCATTCTAGTCATCTTGATGCTGTCATCTTGTCGTCTCTCGTTCCTGTTCCTTTAAGTTTTCGGCTGTTTCCGATTGCCGCGGGTGATACGTTCTTCGAGTCCTTTGTGACGTCCGCACTCGCATCCTGGTTTATGAATGCGCTTCCCCTCTGGAGACGGAAAGTTGTGACTCATTCCATCGAGTCCTTACGTGAACGGGTGGTCTCAGAGCCGTGCGGATACATCGTTTTTCCAGAAGGAACGCGAACGCGAACGGGATTTCTCAACTCGTTCAAACCGGGAGTCGGGAAACTCGTAGCGGGCCAAGATGTGCCGATAATTCCTTGTTTTATCGATGGCGCTTTTGAAGCCCTTCCTTCCCATCGTCGGTTTCCTTATCCAAAAAAGATTTCCATCGAGATCGGAGAGGCTTTCCGGCCGGAGCAAGTGCCGAATAGCAAGCAAGGATGGTTGTACATCGCGAGTGAGCTTCAAAAGCGAATTGAATCCTTGTCGACAAAGCAGGCGGCATAGCCACAGTTTTGCTTGTGCCCTGTTAAATGGACTACCGTCGCTCCGATTTTGGGTTCAGGTTGAGTAGAAGGTTCTGGGTTATTATTGGGGCTGCCGTTCTGGTTGGCAGGGGTGCCCTCAGATCCTACTGCTTCCGAAGAGTCTCCATGAAAGCAGAAATAGATCGTGGCCAGAGAGTGTCGAGGACCGTGAGTTTTCTTGCTGGGTTTCTTGGCTCTTGACTTGGAACCTGTCCCCGTTCATCGCTGACTCCGACAATTCGCCCCGCTGAATCGTATTCGTAACAGCCAGGCAGCTGCGGGAACGGGGACAGGCTCGCTATTTGCCACAGTTGAAGCTGAGAATCTGCATTAGTATTGGAGATCTGGGAAAAAGTATGACAGCGACTGGCTCTCGACGTGACTCAACAGAGAACCATCGATCGAAGCTCAATTGAAGAACGCTATTAGACCCCGAGGAGTTTACTAGAGTGGGACTTAGGGCTGCTCTCGCGATCAGCGCTTAGGCAGGTTCTGTGGCAGGGATTCATTGCAATGTGCCGCAGTAAATCAGACCCAGCAGTTCATGAGAAATGGCATCAGCGGAAGGGCTCCTGCTTCAAATCCCGAAGAGAGAAAAAACTCAGCCCAGCCAAGGCTGAATTCAATGAGCGAGCACCAGTCTCTCTGCGTTTCCCGAACCGGTCTCTGAATTCCTGGTAAATCTCATTCACGTAATTCGTTGATCCGAGGGCAACGCCATCCGAAAAGTATCGAATCTTGAGTCGAAGAAGTTGTGCCGAACTCAATCGAGCCCCCTGCTTGATTTCCTGGAGAATTGTCTCTCGATCCATCGAGATTTTCTGGGAGTGACCGGATAGCCCTCCCTTCACGAATAGAAACTCTCGATAGCATGATGAAATCTGCCGCCAGGTTCCCGGCGGATGAAAACTCGTAATACCCTTCCGACTCTCTTGACCGCCCGCTAGCGCCTCCGCATAGCCACAGAATCGGTAATCTTTAGGATCCTTGACTAAGCCTGCCCGGACTGGGTTCAGATCGATATACGCTGCGACAACCAACATCGTTTCCGCCACTCCCTCAACGATCGTGCTCCGAAACCGTTCCGCCCACAGCGTTCCAAACCGTCCATGCACCTTGTTGTACCAAGCACTAAAGCGCTGTTTCAGTTCTTTAATGAACACTGACAAGTCCCCCATTCTGGCAAGCAACTGAGATCTCAGCTCTGACGGAACAGATTCATCATTCTTTAGCATTGTCGAAAGTCGTTTGGTCAATGCGTGCTTCTGCCCATAGAACTTAGAAACACAGGCCACAAGCGACCGATCATCAAGTTGAATCTCCCGTGGAACTCTCACCAACAGGTGGACGTGGTTGGACATAAGGCAATAACCGACAACATCAACCCCGCAGAATGAAGCCTGAGCCCACATCAAGCGCCGAAAAGCCTCCTTTTCAGAATCTCCCAACAAGAACCCTCCCCCTACAATCCGGGAAACACAGTGATACACAACCTCCCTTCCAAGCGGTTTAATTCGAGCCATCCTCATGACTCTACAAAAGTATCCCCACTTCTCTCCTAAGTCAAGATACTTTGAACCTGTCCCCGTTCCTAAATCCAAAGAAGTATCCTCCCATCTGAACCCCCTCTTCACAACAGCTTCAACCATTAATTTCTTAAGAACAGATTTCTGGGCCATCTCGATGCGTATTCCGGCGTTTGTCGGACACCTGATCCGATTTATATCGGACAGTGAATCCGATTCAGTCCGGACAGGCAATCCGGTCCATATCGGACACCCAATCCGGAGCTTGTCGGACAGTGATTCCGGTTGATATCGGACACTTGGTTGAGGGCTTTAAACGGGGATGAGTTGGATCCCCATCATGGGGCCAATTAGGAGGAGAACCACTCTCGAAGTGGAGTGACGCTGCTGAACCTGCCAGAACGGGTTGAGACCTGATTCATGTCGAATCAGGCAATTAATTCGATGGCAAAAAAACTACTCAGCATGCGTCACATTAACGAAATATTAAGACTCAAACACGAGAAGAATCTGTCGGTGCGCGAGATCGCCCGCAGTTGCGGCCTTCCAGCCAGCACGGTAGGAGATTACCTCAAACGAGCCCAGGCGGCTTCACTCAGTTGGCCTCTGCCTGAACCCCTAAGCGAGAAAGAATTACTTGATCGCCTGATGGGCTGCGATGGATCTGTCGATAAAGAAGATTCGGCACATCAGGGCTCACGCCAGGTGCCCGACTGGGCCAAGGTTCATCAAGAACTCCGACGCAAGGGAGTGACCTTGCAGTTGCTCTGGAAGGAGTATCGGCGAGATCATCCCGAGGGGTATGGTCGGAGCCATTACTGCCATCTCTACCGGCAATGGGCGAGCAAGGTCGATCCGGTGCTGCGTCAACATCATCAACCCGGCGACAAGCTGTTCGTCGATTGGGCAGGGCAAAAGGTGCCGATTCACAATGCCCGGCAGGGATGCGTCGATCAGGCTTCATTGTTCATCGCTGTTCTAGGAGCGAGTAATAAGACTTACGTTGAAGCCTTTGCCAATGAGCAGTCTCCATCCTGGATCAAAGGCCATGTCGGTGCGTTCCGTTTCTTTGGCGGCGTCACCCGAGCCGTTGTCCCGGACAATCCCAAAACCGCGGTGATTCGTCCCTGTCGCTACGAACCGGGCCTTAACCGCAGTTACCAGGAAATGGCCGATCATTACAACGTCGTCATTCTTCCCGCACGGCCTCTCAAGCCCCGGGATAAGGCGAAGGTGGAAACTGGAGTTCAGATCGCCGAACGGCAGATACTAGCCGTTGTAAGGGATCAGCGTTTCTTTACGCTCGGAGAACTGAACCAAGCCATCGTTCCATTGTTGGATCAGTTGAACAATCGCCCGTTTCAGAAGCTTCCCGGATCACGCAATAGTTGGTTCGAAACTCACGAGAAGAACCAACTCAAAGCCTTGCCTGCCATCCCGTTTGAAATGGCCACTTGGTCCCGACCAACAGTCAACATCGACTACCATGTGGTGGTCGACAAGCACTACTACAGTGTTCCCTATCAGTTCATACATCAACAGTTGGATGCGCGCTTGACTGACACGACGGTCGAGCTGTTCCAAGGCGGCAAAAGAGTAGCCGCTCACCGACGAAGCAAGCTGGCCGGACGATACACCACCGACGGGGAACATCGGCCAAAAGCCCATAAAAAGCACCTAGAATGGACTCCCAGCAGAATCTTACAATGGGCGGAAACCATTGGGCCGCGGTGTGCTCAACTGATCAAACACATCATGGAAAGCCGCCCTCATCCCGAACAAGGCTTCCGTTCGGCACTGGGCATCATTCGCCTGGGAAAAGGTGTCGGCAACCCACGGCTCGAAGCGGCCTGCGAGCGGGCATTGCACTTCGGGGCCTGCTCCTACCGCAGCGTACAGTCCATCCTGAAACACAACCTGGAGGTCTTGCCTTTGGAACCCGAGTGCCAGGCGAGTAATCCCGACCACGTCAATCTGCGTGGCCCCGCCTACTACACCGATCGCAATCACATCGCCAACAACTA
>OJGX01000746.1_pt1 | contig 14753 bp, 17 predicted proteins | sample 1594661 | NCBI WGS metagenome assembly OJGX01 (sample SAMN05416839, study PRJEB24817) | seawater metagenome | isolation source: Sea water | place: Canada:Atlantic | collected 2013-07 | reverse complement strand
CCGAAAAGCTTACTTAATTTTCCGCCTCACTGGTCCTAGGATTGGGGTCACCTCAATAAGTCAGATCGTTGCAGTGCAGTTGCTGGAGGATGTCAGCTCTCAATCTTGCTTACAGGAAACACGGTTTACATCTCAACGATATCATCGTTTTTTGCCCTTCATCTGTTTGTTCCCGCTTAGTCCCTTAGATTGCCAGACGCTACCGTTTTATCTTCTCCCGTTTTGCGTGAGCCTGTCGTCAGTGCCGGATGAATGGCTGTTCGGGAGGCTACTGTTCCTTTCTTGAGCCCAATACTTGGTCGCTGAAAACGAAGATATCAAGCATATGAATTGGAAACAAACCTGTCTAGATCACGTAATCGAGTTCCTCCGTTTTGTTGTGAGGAGCAGCTTGCTGATCGTGTCAATTGCCTGCTCTGCATTTCTGGTTTGGTTTGCCTTGATGTTCATCCTGAGGTTTGGAGGTTACCTCGCTGAGGAAGTCTTTGGCCGGCCTTGGTAGCGGGAGAGTCATATGGAGGAAGACCAGTATTTCGGTGAAGGTAAACCGATCGATCGTCACGTAAGGGTGAGAATCACTCGGGATCGGGACGGAAATGAGATCGTTGAGTACCCCGAGCGAGAGAGCATCTTCTTGGGGCCGAATGGTTCGACTGATCGTGTGGATCTTGAGCGCGACTACCATTTTCACTGCGGTTGCCCCCGTGGTGACGGTTCCACGGCTGGTGGCATTTGCACGGAGCCAGGTTGCAGCAAGCTCTCGTGCCAGAATTGCTTTGGTCGATGCCTCAACTGTGGAAAGGGCTTGTGTCTTGAGTGCAGCTTTTGGGACCGAGGTCAGAACGAAGATCGCTATTGCAAACGTTGCTTTGACGCCGAACGAAGACGACGCCGATCCAACTGGTTCGTCCGGTTAATTCTGAGTCCTTTTGTGGATTTCAAGGAGGAGGAATGAGTCCGAGGTTCAAGGGAAATATCGGTCCTTCGAACCACGAAAAGAAGGTGGCGGAATGGGTAAGCCGTGATCTCTTCCGTGATCCCGCAGGGAGGGCATTGATTCGGAGTCGGGCACATGGAGGGGGCGGCGAACATGTTGAGAGGCTCATCAATCAGCGGATCAGTCGTGCAGAGTATGAGCAGCTGTATCACGGTGTGAATCCCTTTCGGGCTCCGATTCTTCCGAAGGGACAGATTCCTTTCGGTGTGGATACTCAAGGGAAAGTAATCGAGCTTGATCCGAATCTGCTTCGAGCCCATATGGTGACCTTTGGAGGTCCGGGCGCAGGAAAATCTGCGTGGATCTTTTTCTATCTGCCTGCGCTTTGTTCATGGGGCGCGCGGATCTTGGCAGTGGATTTGTACAAGCGCCACCTTCGGCGGCTTTTCGCGATCTTCGCCACGATGGGGCTTACGCTGGCGATACTGGATTGGCGGCAATTGAGGTACAATCCCTTGCAGTCGCCAATCAAAGATACCCGACTGTATCTCTCCGTCATCGGGGAGTTGCTATGCAAGACGATGGACCTGCGAGCGCTCTCAAAGGTGACCTTGCGGCGATGCCTTAGTGAACTTTATGAGCACTACGGGATCGATGGAGATACTCCAACGACTAAGTATCCCACCCTTTGCGATGTTCTCCAGTGGTTTGGAGAGAAAGGTAAGGCGCTGAATTACTCGGTCAGGGCGGTCGTCACCGAGAAACTTGAGGGTCTGGTGAGAGGGTTTGGTGAAGAGATAATCTCATTCCATCGAGCCTGGACCGCCAGAGATTTTCAGAAACAGAACGTTGTCCTCGAGCTCGCCGGAGCGCCGGAAAACGTAAAAGGGTTGATGTTGAACAGTATCAACTTCGGAGTGTTTCAGGCACTGATCGAGCAGGGAATCCCCAATCAAGATTTACGCTACTTGTGTGTGCTGGATGATCCGCAGCTCCTGCTACAGGACTACGGTGCTGAGGCTGTTCCATTCGCTGAACTCGTCGCGGTATGCCGTGGCTATGGAGTGGGATTGTGTCTCAATCTCCAAAGTCATTATGGAGTTAGTGACCTGCTGCTCGGCAATATTGGAACGCGGTTTCTTGGGCGTGTTGGGCGCGGAGAAACCTACGCCTCGGTGGGGCGCGATCTAGGGCTTTCAGCCGAACAACTTGATTGGGCGAAGAAGAACCTAAAGCCGGGACTCTTTGTTGGTCAACTGGGTGAAGGCGAGTATCGCGAGCCGTTCTTGATTCAGACTCCGAACATTCCGCTTCCCAGAGAAGTGAGTGACGCCGAGATCGAGCAAAGCCTCCGACCACTCCTCGATCTTCCTGTCATTCATGCCGATTCCCCAGTGAGCCCGTCACGGTCTGGTATTAACGCCTCTGCAAAGCCCACGGTTTCAGATTCAAACCGCTCCGATTTGGCAATGAAGTTCCTTGGCCTGGTTGTAGCGCAACCGCTGCGCACAGTAGGGTTCTATACCAAGGCTCTAAAGCTCAATGGGAAGCAGGCTTCAGCGCTACGCCAGCCTTTGGTGAGTCGTGGGTTAATCCTAGAGCGCTCTGTCTCGAAAAGTCTCCGTGGGCGTCCATCGATTTTGCTGGAGGCCACTCCGCAAGGAGTCACGGCGCATGCAAAGTGGAAGGGGGGGCGTCCATGAGGGGAATGCGACTCCACAACTGGATCGCCATCGTTGTGATGAACGAGCTCCGGCGTCTCGGTCTAGAAGTTAGGAGTGAGGCTTCGGTGCATGACGTTTTCGGTGGCTTGGTAGGGTTTGTCGACGTTCTTGCGATCGTACCTTCTGGATTCCTGGTGGTGGAAGTGGAGGCGTCCACTAAACAGCTTCGTCGCGACATTGAAAAGGCAGAGGCGATCAATGCAATGGCGCTTTGGATTATTGTGCCAAATCCGAAAACAGGAAGGAGCTTTAGGCGGAGTCTGAGCAAGCAGTCAAGTGGGGAGGGTTTGCCTGTGAGCATCTTCACCATGCCCCAGGTGCAGCGTCATATCCGTGATGAATTTCAAAGAATCTGTCTAGAAGCTAACCCTAGACTGGGACCGAGAACAGTAAACGCAGAACTATGAAAGTAGAACGAATTAAGTGGAGGAACATCGGAGTTGGGCTGCTTGGCCTGACGGTGATGCTTGTCGGAGTAGCATCAGCGGATTCTTTGGTGCTCGTAAGAAACGATACCCAGAAGTTCATGGGGGCGTGTATGTCGTCCGACAGTGCTGGGGGTATCGCGCTTGGCATGATTCTGATCACGTTGATCGCCGCTTTGAAGCTGTTGGTTCAGCGGAATCAGTAGGACATAACCTCAGCAATAAACGGAAGGAGAAGATGAGAAGATCGAAGAAGCGAAACTGTGCTGCCCCCGTGGAGTCGCACGGAGGTAAGGGAATCGACGCCTGTCAGCAGAATCGGCAGATCCGTGAGCTGCTTGAGACGATTCTTAAGTGCCTTCAGATGCAGAAAGGGAATTGCGTGATTCAGAATCAGGTGACAACGCCGGGTGGGGGTGTTTCGGACGGGGACAAGACCGAACAGTTCATGAAACTGGAGACCGATATCCAGGACGTTCGGTTAAGTATTGGTGAGCTCTTATCAATCGTAGAGGCGTTGTCCAAAGATCGACTGGGAGAGGGGTTCTTAAAGGACTTCGTACGCATCATGGGGCTTGTCCGGAACCTTCCGGCAAAACCCAAGACCAAAACCCATCAAGAGATTTTGGTACTGGCAGAGGAGATGGAGGGAGTTCTTTTGGATCACGAATTCACCCCGATCGTGCCACAAAAGGGAGACGCGTTTGATCCTAATCAACATGTTCCGATTGAAGTGAGGGGTGAGGCGAACGCCGTCGAGATGCGGCAAATCGAGACGTTATTTCGGCCAGGAGTGAAGAAGTCGAATGGACAGGTTGTTCTGCATGCACGAGTAGGACTTTCTGTTAAAGATAAATCGTGCAGGAAGGAGAAAATCAAATGAGTAAGGAAGTTCGGAAAGAGGTAGTGAATGGTCTCGATCTAGGGACCTCAAACATCTGTATTGCAACTATTGATGAATTGGGAAAGCCGGTGATGATTGCGCCCGGTGACGGGAGTGGGAAGGTGCCATCGGAGATCTATCTGAGCGCCGATGGAAATACTGAACTCTACGGGGAGGCTGCGAGAAATATGTATGCGGTGGAACCAAAGCAGGTTTTCAGTGACTATAAACGCAAACTTGGATCTGATGAGGTTCTAGGCGTCGTTGGGCGGCGCCAGATCTTGGCGGAATATCTAATTCGAAAGCAGACCGAGGAAACAATCCGACGGCTTCGCGAGTATCTTGGTGACCTCGAGGCCGTTTTTCGACTAGTCGTGACAGTGCCAGCTCAATTCGATGAGCTTCAACGGCAATTGACTCGTGCGGCTTACGAGGATCTCGGTTGTGAGGTGCTGGAAACTGTGAACGAACCAACAGCGGCCGTGCTTGCTTTTGACCTTCCTCAGGCAAAAGGCGATTGCGTTGTGGTGGTCAATGATTTTGGGGGCGGGACAGCGGACGTATCTGTCGTCGCTGTCGAGGGGGGCAATGTCAATGTACTAGCTACGGCGGGCGACAACAAGCTGGGTGGCGTCGATGTGGATGCTCGTATTCGAGATCTGATAATCGATGAGTTCGAGCGAGAACACGGAGTGAAAGTCACAATGGATTCTCATCCGGGGGAGTTTTGCGAAATTTTCGATCGAGCTCGACAGGCGAAAGAGCATCTTAGTTCGCGCCGTGAGGCGTCTATCAGAGCTCGCGTCGGTGAGAAGTCAGTGTCGTTGAAGCTGACCCGTGACCGGCTTTCAGAGCTGATCGGCGATTTAATGGATAGGCTTGAAGCATTGACCTCCACTGCAGTCAAGGACGCCGGCCTTCAACTTACGGACATCGACCATGTCTTGCTGGTTGGGGGCTCCTCGCGGCTCCATGCAGTAAAGGACCTGGTGATAAAGCTTTTTGGGAAATCCAAATTGTTTAAGAGCTCCGTCAGTCCAGACTTTGCTGTGGCCCAAGGGGCCGCTCGCCTGGCTGCGAGGCTTGTTGAAGAGCGGGGTGAAATCGTCGTTGATGCGGAACGCCGGCGCGTCAAGCTACCGTTGATGAAGCATGTTGACGTCAATAGCTATCCGCTTGGGATGGCGGTGCAGGAGAGTGTGGACTCGGATACGAAGATTTGCTCGGTCTTGTTGCCAAAGAACACACCTCTGCCTGCGACCGTTACCGAGGCTTTCACATCGGTGACAGATGATCAACGCATATTCGACATTAAGATCCTGCAGGGAGAAGAAGGACAATTGATGGAGGAGTGCATCGTCGTTGGTGATCGAGAGCTTGAGTTCGAGCCGCGAGACCGTCGAACCAAGAGTTTTGAAGTGACTTTGATCTATGACAAATCAAGTCAGAGCAAGGTTCTTGTTAAGGATCTTATCTCAGGGCGGGAGGAAGATATAACCGTAAACTTCGTTGATGGGAGGGGGGGCAGATGATCGCTGAGTTCATTGGCTGTTTATTCAGGTTCTTGCATGGATCAGGCGGAGGGGCGAGCGTCGGGACAGTTCGGTTGAGTTTATCCCCAAACCGAGGTGTTGACGTCTTATTAATCGATCTGTCGGGAAGTATGAACTTTGACGATTACCGGCCAACACGCTTAGGGGGAGCTGTTCAGGCGGTCTCTGAGTTTATTCGACTCAAGAGAGAAGCTACCCCTGAGGCGATGCTGGGAGTCGCCACCTTCTCTTTTTCCGGTCAGGAGCTGGTGTCTCCTAAACCGGTGAAGAATGTGACTCCAAACGAGATGACGATGTTGACTCAGCTGCATCCATACGGAGGGACGAACCAGAATGCTGGATTGGTAACCGGTTGGGAGATGTTGCGAAGGGTGGGGGCATCCGAAGGGAGTCGGATTATTCTCCTGACTGATGGTTGGGCAACCATTGGGTGTGACGGGATGGAGACAGCTCGTCAGCTCAAGACAGCGGGCGTTCAACTGGACATTGTGGGCATCGGAGGGAGTCCATCCGAGGTTAACGAAGAGCAGCTTCGATCGATGGCTTCGGAAGTTGGAGGAAAGGTGCGCTATTGGTTCATTGATTCGGCGCCCAAGCTTGTCGAACACTATCGCAAGTTGTCGCTGATGCCAGTTCGCTAGAAAAGGCCGGCTAGATTAGCGACGCCTCGGGCTCCGAGGCGTCGCCTTAATCCCTACAGTTTCCTGTGAACGATTATTCTAAGGATAGACCTGAGGAGCTCTGCGAGGGTGATCAAAAGGCGATTGATTCGATTGCCGATATTCTTGTGACTGGGATTCTCAGGGCTGGTTTTGGAAGTGCGACAGTTGATTGTGATGGAAAAGACTTTTCCGGTCAGAGGTCCGGAGAAAACACTTGTCAACGTTCGCTTCCAGCGGCGTCATCGAATTCGAGATGAGCTTTGTTTATGCTAATCACCGGAGTCTTGAGTCGCTGGCAAGTCAGCTGCAATCAGCGTCTGGCCAAGAGCTTTGTGAGATGTATCAAGATGTCTTTGGGACAAAGGCCAATACGACGAGTCGCTGGTTTCTGATTCGAAGGATTCAGTGGGGATACCAGAATCGGAGTTGTGCTGGCCTATCAGTAGAGTCTTTAGCGCTAGCGGAGCAACTGGCTGATGATCAGAAGTTTCGTGCGCGTGGTGGGCCTTCGTCACCCGGCAAAGGGGAGGTTAGAAGCCGGACAGTTGAATCTTGCCGGTTGAGTAGCGATCGCCTTGTTCCAATGCCAGGCAGCGTTCTGACTCGAGAGTTTAAGGGCAAGACTATCCGCGCGAGCGTGCTCGAAGATGGATTTGAGTGGGAAGGTAGGCGTTACAGTTCGCTGTCCGCTTTGGCTTCGGCGGTCGCTGGGACAAAGTGGAATGGGCTCGTTTTTTTCGGCTTGAAGAAATAGGCGTCATCGATGGGGGGCGAAGCGAAAACTACTCGGGCCGCGATCTATACGCGAGTGTCGACTGACCACGGCCTAGAACAAGACTTCAATTCACTGGATGCTCAGCGGGAAGCGGCGGAAGCGTATGTTCTCAGTCAGAGCGGATGCGGCTGGAGCTTGGTTGCTACCGCGTATGATGATGGCGGTTACTCAGGCGCAACTCTGGTCCGGCCTGCTCTTCAGCGACTCATGGATGACGCATCGAAAGGAAAGATCGATGTCGTTGTTGTCTACAAGATCGATCGATTTTCCCGAAGTCTTCTGGGTTTTTCGGAACTCATGGACAAACTGAATAAGTATTCCGTAGGTATCGTAAGTGTCACCCAGCAGTTTAATACAACGACCTCCTCTGGTCGGCTCATGCTCAACCTGCTGATGTCGTTTAGTTCCTATGAACGGGACCTGATCGGAGAAAGAGTTCGCGATAAGGCCCACGCATCGCGGAAAAGGGGTAAGTGGATTGGTGGTGTTCCGCCATTGGGCTACGATGTCGGAAAAGAATCGAGACGGTTGGAAGTGAACGAGCTCGAGGCTCAAGGAGTCAGGAAGATTTTTGACGCATACTGCGAGAATCAGTCACTCTCTCGAACTGTCGCTGAAGTCCGTGCATTTGGCTTAACTCAGAAGGCATACGTTAGCGCCAAAGGAGAACGGAGAGGAGGGGCGCATTTCACGAAAACGACGCTACATCGTTTGCTCACGAACTACACATACATCGGGAAAGTAGCGTTCCAAGGAAAAGTGTATGAGGGTGAGCACGAGGGGATTCTGGATGTCGCGGTCTTCGATAAGGTTCAGGGTTTGCTCTCGTCGAATCGGCGCAACGGAGGACAACGAATCAAGAACCAATACGGTTCGTTCCTAAAGGGGCTATTGCGGTGCACGCATTGTGCGTCGGCTATGACGCCGAGCATGACCAAGAAGGCGAGCGGAAGAATCTATCGATATTACATTTGCATCAACGCTCAGAAGAATGGTTGGAAGGAGTGTCCTTCCCCGTCATTGCCGGCGGGCGAGATCGAGAGTTTTGTTCTCGGGCAGTTGAAGGAGATTGGAAACAACTATCACTTGCGACGGGCCGTTTGGAAGAAGCTAAACGAGAAGATAGAGCAGAAGACCAAAGAAGCGCGGCGTGCAATCAACGATTTGGAGAAGCAAAGGGATGGCCTAGAGAAGCGAATTCGGTTGGCGATCGAGCAGAATGCCGACTCTGAGGAGTTTGTCTTTCTGGAGGAGAGCTTCGCCTTGCTTGAGAAGGAGCTAGCCTCTTTGCGAAAGTCTTTGGCTCGGTTGACCGAAGCAAAGGCGTCGGAGCAGGATGTGTCTCGTGCTTTGTCTCATTTTGATACTGTTTGGGGCGGCTTGAAAGGGCCAGAACGGTGTGATCTTGTGAGGGTGCTTCTCGAGCGAGTCGACTTTGATGGGCCGAAAGAGCAGGTGTTGCTTCAGTTCCGATCTGAAGGGATTCGATCGTTGGTGTTGGAAAGTGCAAGAGGTGAGAATGAAGTGTGATCAATCCATCGCCTTGGACTACAAGGTGAAGAAGAAATGGGGCCCAAAGCGTAGAAGGATCCTTGTCGCAGGTAAGACTGGGGACGCCGAGGACGAGCCCGCTCATCTGGCTCGAATGATGGCTGCGGCTCTCCGCTTCGAGGAGCTCTTTCAACGAGGATCGTATGGGAGTTTTGTTGAGCTCGCTCGGGGATTTGGGCTCTCTTGGTCTCAAGTCTATCGGATCATGTCGTTGACCCTGCTTGCCCCAGATCTACAAGAAACGCTCCTTAGATTACGTAAAGAACCGGACGGGAGTGATCCGATTGGCTGGCGAGGCGTTCTGGACTTGGTAGACGATCCCAATTGGAGTGTGCAGAGGAGACATCCGGTCGCCATTCGGCTTCGGGCCCTGGTCAATCGCTAGACGAGGTCTTCGGGTGCTTTGGTGATTACGATCTTGTCCTTCTTAAGTTCAATCAGCACTTCCGTTTTCTGCAGACCCAAGGCCTGAACCATCGATTTTGGTAGCCCAAGTCGGTAGGTTTCCCAATTTGTGTTCGGGCGAACTTTCTGGATATGAGTGATTGCTCGGAGAATCATTGTTTATCCCATTGAAACGAAAGATTTAAATAGGCTGCGGTCCACACTGTGGTACAGCGGAGCAAGAGGCAGGTCATTGCGAATCGACACACGCCTCTGACTATGCCCCGCGCCGTAAAGGTGAAAGAAATGCACGATTGGAGCGAACTAAGGACTAACTTGACACTAAAGCCGAACAAGGTGACTCCGTTTTTCAACGCACTGGATTCCGCTGATGGAATCAGCCGTGAATTCGTCGAGAATTCGATTGTTGATAGTGGATATGGGTTGGTATTCGAAGATCCAGTTGGTGACTGGAGTGGTCACGAGAGATTTGCATCCATCCTCGCCCCGTATGTAGGTGAAGGCTATTTGCGGTCGATTGGCGAAGGATCGAGGCGCTGGGGCTACTACTTTGACGGTCAAGGATCGGTGTTCCCAATTCGTTTCTACGAGAAAATTGACTATCAACAACCTGTCGAATCAATGCGTGAGCGCCGAGCGGAGAAACGACCAGGGTATTTCGAAATTGGATTGGGGCAACGGGAGTCAGAAGGATTTTCGTCGCCTACTCTCCGTTTCAGGCTTTCTTGGCCAAGTTCACGGTCGGGAAATCAGTAAACGTCCAGGCGGGGCGATGGCACTTGAACACCGTCACGAAAGATAAGTGAGCTTTTGCGAGAATTGGTAGTTCCCTGCAGGTCGTAGAAGAGGGCGTAAGCCCTCAGTATCTGCTCAAGGTCCGGGCGTCTCTGTAGTCGCGGGACCTGGAGGCTCATTTGGTAAACACTTTCGATGAAAGTGTTGCCTATTATACGAGGTTGTGAGGGCTTCAAGCGCCCTTACTCCCGCTTGAATATCTTGAAGGCGTTTGATCTATGGTCTTGTCATGCTCGCTAGACCAGACCGAAGGCGATAAGCAGGCCAAGAACTATAATCAAGATCCCCGAGACTTGATGAAAAGCGTGGGCTTTCTCACCCCAAAGAATCTTCGATCGAGCGACCAAAAGACCGTAGACAAACGATTCTTTCTTTGTCCTGCCGCAGATAAAGAGCAGAATGCCGGTAATGATCATTATGATGCCCCAAAAGATGTTCATCGGTTTCTTTAGATTTGTCTTGGAGTCGTCTGATTCGCTGGGCTTTCGAGCTACTGTCAAGTATAGAGCCGTGTGCAATTTGAGCGACAATAATTTCCGGAGGAGAATTGAACTGGTTGCTTCGCCGAATAGTTCATGTTCGCTTACATTGGGTGCCGAAAGCTGAGAAGCATGACCCCGGACACTTTGCTAGTGATGTGTTAACCAAATGGCACATCATCGCCCTAAGCTCAGTGCTGAGAGAGAACCCTCAGCGGACTGAACCGATTCGTTTCTCCCTCCAAAAGTCTGGACTACGGGAAGAACACTTTGGACCTGCTAGGTCTCTGGAGAGAGATTCAAACGTTCCTAGGTATTCGTTACGAGACAAGCTCGAAAACGCACCTGCAGAAGTTCCGATCAGGTGATGAATGGAAACGTGAGTCACAGTCGGAGACAGGTCGGAACAGTTTTGTACCACAAGGCACTGGAGAAAACAGCTGTTTTGGAGAATTGTGGCCTTCAGACGGGAACCTACCGTGAATTTGGAAGGTTTCTGTGAGTTCGCCGGAGAATCCCGAAATCTGTGAAATCTTCGTAACTCCTTGGGCTCAAGGACTTATGGGAATCTTGCGTAAATGCGTTATTTGTACCACGGGTGCGTGGGGGGGAAGGAGTGGCGGAGAGAGCGGGATTCGAACCCGCGGTAGCCTTTGAGGGCTACGTCGGTTTAGCAAACCGGTGCTTTCGACCACTCAGCCATCTCTCCCCGCTGCGGCAGTGACTGAACTGTTTTTTTGTTTGGGTCGCAAGGAAATTCTGCCTGATTTTTCCGACTTTTATTTTTTTACGTCGCTGCCTCGTCTGTGGCCTTTATACGTAGAGGGCTGTTCTGAGTTCGTGAAGCATCACGCTGAGGAGGCCATGGCGCTTATTGGGGTCGGTTTCGAGGCTTTTTAGAATGGTTTTTTCTACAGCTACCGGGATCCCTAAATTGATCTCACGGGGTGGGGTGAATTCGCTACGGTTGAGCTGTTTCTTCAGGATCTCCGCGGGTGTGGCCCCCGCAAAGGGTTTTTGGCCCGTGAAGATCTCATAGGCGGAGACCCCATAGGCAAAAATATCGGCTCGGTGATCAACCGGAAGGAGTTGGAGCTGTTCTGGGGACATGTAGGCCGGAGTGCCAGGGTTTTTCGCGAGTTTGGTCGGTTTTTCGGGGCGGTTCAGCGCCAAGTCAAAGTCAACAAGTCGAACGTTCCAATTGGAGGAGACCAGAACATTTTCGGGTTTGAAGTCGAGATGCATGTACCCGCAGTCATGGACGTGTTCGAGGGCTTCTCCCATGTCTATTAGGATATTGCCAATGTATTGGCTCAGTTCGTCACTGGGATTGGCCATCCATTCCTTCAGATTTGCCCCTTCGACATATTCCATCGCCATGAAGGGAATGCCCTTGATCTTTCCGTGTTCGACGTAGTGAACGATGTAGTCGTGCTCATGGACTTCGGCGAGGACTTCACATCCCTTGACGAACCGTTTCTTAGCCGTGCCGTCGCGACGGAGCTTGGGCAGCAGTTTGCGAACAGCCACGGTCTGGCCTTCTGGATTGGTGGCCTGCCAGAGATCGGCCATACCGCCGGTGTTAATGAGCTCGATCAGGCGATAGGGTCCGAAAGGCCCTGGTTCGTGCTCGTCTGGAGCATCGGTGTTTTTTGAGAAAATGTTCAGCATCTTACCGAGCCGCGGGTTATAGCGGATATCGAATTGAAGTTGAAAGTTCTTAATTTTCTCGCTTTCGCCTCGAAACGTTGATCCTGGACGTCGACGAGGTCTCGGCAAGAGCTTGGGGACGAGGGATAGGACGGGGCAGTCAGGCTTGAATCTTGGGCTTCTGAGGGGCGATCGGTCTTGCATCGTGGCTTGTGCTCGCTTAAAAAGCGGTCGTCTTTAATTGAAACGATGACAACGACTCCTTCTCCAATTCGTGTTGCGGTAACCGGCGCTGCCGGCCAAATCGGGTATTCTCTCTTGTTCCGGATTGCTTCGGGCGCAATGTTTGGGCCGCACCAACCGGTGATCCTTCATCTTATCGAAATTGAGCCGGCGATGGGAGCTCTCGAGGGTGTCGTGATGGAGTTGGAGGATTGCGCCTTTCCTTTGCTCAAGGGCATTGTGCCTACGTGCAGCCTCGACGAAGGCTTCAGTAGTGTGAATTGGGCCCTTTTGGTGGGGAGCGTCCCTCGTAAGGCCGGCATGGAGCGCCAGGATCTGCTTGGGATCAATGGAAAAATCTTCGTCGGGCAGGGGCAAGCGATTCAGAACAATGCAGCAAGTGATGTCCGAACCTTGGTGGTCGGAAATCCATGCAATACGAATTGTTTGATTGCGATGAATAATGCTCCAGACGTGCCTCGATCTCAGTGGTTTGCTATGACGCGTTTGGACGAGAACCGCGCGAAGTCTCAGCTCGCCAAGAAGGCAGGAGTCGATGTGACTGAGGTGACGAATTTGGCCGTTTGGGGGAACCACTCAGCCACTCAGTATCCTGATTTCACCAATGCTAAGATTGGGGGGAAAGCTGCTGCCTCCGTGATTAATGATGCGGAATGGCTACAGGGAGACTTTATCAAAACGGTCCAGCAACGCGGTGCTGCGATCATTAAAGCTCGTGGGGCTTCGAGCGCGGCGAGTGCCGCGAATGCGGTTGTGGATTCGGTGGCATCGATCGTGAATCCGACAATGAGCGGGGATTGGCACAGTGTTTGTATTGCGTCGCAAGGGCATTATGGAATTGAGGAGGGCTTGATCTGTTCGTTCCCGATCCGAAGCCATGGTAGCGAGATCGCTGTTGTCGATAGCTTGACGATTGACGAGTTTAGCCAGGGAAGAATCGACGTTACGGTGAATGAGCTGAAGGAAGAAAAAGCCATGGTGGCTGCGCATCTTCCCAAGGCTTAATCGAGTTTCCTGGATGACATCCGAAGAGTTTGCCGGACTGATTGATCATACGCTTCTATCGCCTACCGCGACAGGAGCGGATTACAAGCAGCTGTGTGTCGAGGCCGTTGAATGCGGGTTCTACAGCGTTTGTGTTCCAAGTTCCCGGGTTGAGCTCGCTGTGAGCGAGACCGAAGATTCTTCTGTCCGGGTCTGTTCGGTGGTTGGTTTCCCTTTTGGCTATGCGGATGCCGACGCAAAACGTTACGAGACTGAGGTAGCGATTGATTTGGGGGCCCACGAGATTGATGTCGTGCTTAACCTTGGAATGGTTAAGGACAAGGCCGATTCACTCATCTTTCGCGAATTGCGAGACGTTGTTGAAGCGGCGGACGAGCGCCCGGTGAAAGTGATCTTGGAAACGGGGTTTCTGGACAAAGACGAGATTGTTCGCCTGCTTGAACTCTTTAAGAAAACGGGCGCGCACTTTGTCAAGACCTCGACCGGCTTTGGCCCTCGTGGAGCGAGTGTTGAAGATGTTCAAATGCTTCGAGAACATGTCGGCCCCGGCTATGGGGTAAAAGCCTCGGGCGGGATTCGAGATTGTCCGACTGCCTTGGCCATGATTGAGGCGGGCGCGAACCGCCTTGGCACCTCGGCCTCGGTTCGGATTCTCGAGCAATTCCTAGACGCCGAGTCGGATCTGGCAACCTCAGCGGAATAGTCAGTGAAGCATTGCCCGTGCGTGCGCCCTCGGGGCTTCGTTAACGTGACGTCTTTGTGAAGGTTTCGGCGAGGGAAATGGTCTTGATCATTGATTTTGATTTGTTGACCGTTTCCTGAAATTCCATTTCTGGTTGAGAATCATTCACCCACCCACCGCCTGCTTGAACGTAGGCTTTTCCGTCTTTGAGCAGAGCGGTTCGAATGGTGATACAGCAGTCAAGATTGCCATTGTAGGAGAAATATCCGACGCATCCGCCATAGGGGCCTCGCTGAGATTGCTCTAACTCGGAAATAATCTGCATAGCGCGGACTTTTGGGGCCCCGCTAAGCGTGCCTGCCGGGAAGGTGGCGCGCATCAAGTCGTAAGGGCTCTTGTTACTTGAGAGCTTTCCTTCGACTTGCGATACGATGTGCATCACGTGGCTGTAGCGCTCGATGATCATTAGGTCCTTCACCTCCACGGACTCGTAATCGCAGACGCGCCCGATGTCGTTTCGTGCCAAATCGACGAGCATGACGTGTTCGGCGCGTTCCTTCGGATCGGCTAGCAATTCTTCTTCGTTAGCGAGATCTTCGCTGCGCGTCTTTCCGCGTGGGCGAGTGCCGGCGATGGGGCGGATTTCCACCTGACCTTCTTCGCTCCTGACGTGAATTTCCGGTGAAGCCCCGACGAGGGCCATGTCCTCGAGTTCCAAGATGAACATGTAGGGGGAGGGATTGACTGAGCGGGCTGCGCGATAAACGTCGAGTGGAGAGGCGGAAACCTCAGCGGTGAATCGTTGGGAACCAACCACCTGAATGATATCTCCAGCTTTGATGTATTCTTTAGCTTGATCAACATTTGAGAGGAATTGATCCTTCTTCATGTTGGACTCGAATTCTAGCGGTGGGGCATCGGGAACCAGCGGTGCTGGCTCTGTCTCTTATACACATCTGACGCTGCCGACGACTCCTTACGTGT
>OJGX01000744.1_pt1 | contig 14785 bp, 4 predicted proteins | sample 1594661 | NCBI WGS metagenome assembly OJGX01 (sample SAMN05416839, study PRJEB24817) | seawater metagenome | isolation source: Sea water | place: Canada:Atlantic | collected 2013-07 | reverse complement strand
GTTCCTGAACTGTTGCTGCTGCTTGCCCACCAGCCACTCGAAGTTTATTAATAAAAGATTTAGTTTCACCTGAATAGTCATCTTTAAAATCTCTGTCACCTCCTGAAGCAGCCCAAAGTTTATATAAATCAAATTCATTTTGACTAATTTTATTACTTTGAAAATCAGCTAGAGCTGCACTGTTATCTAATCTAGATGCTGTACCACCTGATGTTATACCTGTAGTTGGAGAAGTAGAACCTGGGCTACCTGAAATAAGATATCTCTTTGTAAATTCTCTAAATTTTAAAACAGCCTCTGCAGGACTATACCCATTTACATTATCAACCCCCATGACTTCTTTTAAACTATCATTTAACTGAGTGTCATAAATAAAATCAGCTTCACCGTTAGCCTGTTCAATTAGATTACCTTGAACAGCTAAATCTCTATCTGTTTTAATATAATCATCTAAGGCTATTCTTTGATCCCAACTTACTGAATTTGGCTTTCTCTTATACTTATCCACCAATTGATCAAAAGTCTCTTGGGACATTGGTGCACCGTCAACTTTATATTTATTTACAAAATTATCCTGCTTTTGTGCTAATGAAAATGAAGTTTTACTTCTGTTAGCTTCTACCCTAGCAATAATTTCTACACTACTAGTAGATGCTTCATCTGTAGGAAGAGGAACTGGACCGTAGGGGTCTTTCATAAAGTTAAGTTTTGCCTGCTCTATATCATTACCTCTTTTTGTTTCTCTTAATCTAGCTGCACGAGACCTTGCTTCAGCTGCAGCTTTGTCTCTTTTAAGTCTCATGTCAGCCATTGGGTTAGTGTGATATGACCTAATTTGACTCTCCGTTGCATAAGCATTAGATGTGTCCTCAATCCAATTCATTGTATACAATTGTGCTTGTGAGCCCTCAACGTTTCCACCTTCAAACCCTTTAGAAACACTCTCGTATTCAGACTTTAAAGATTCGCTAGCATTATTTATATCGTCTATTTGCTTTTGTAATTTTTGTTTTTCTCCTGGACTAGATGCTGAGTTTTGAAGAGTTGAAAGTCTATCTATTTCTGTAACATACTTATTAAATGTGTTCTCATAACTTGAGTTTATATCATTTACATATTGTTCAGGTGAAGTATTAGAGTATTTGTATACCCCATCAGTTTGTATTTGTCTGTATTCATCTGGATTAAGACCTTGTTTTAAAGCTGTTCTTATTCTTTCTGAACTAATTCCTTTAATTCTAACTCTTGTTATTGCATCTACTAATTGTCCTTTTTCATTAAAAGCTACATCGTATCCTGTTTCTTTTGAACCCAGTGCTTTTACAATCTCTCTAGCTTTTTCATTATAGTCAGTGTATGGACGATACATACCATTGTATTCAGAATTTATATCAGTACTATTCAACCACTCATCAGCATCTCGATTAAACATAAATGTGTTTGAATCAGAACCTTTTCCATCTTGTATAATCTTTTCTTTACCTTCTAGAGCTTTTCTATATCTAGCAGCAGATCCAACAGCACTTAATACTTTAGGATCTTTAACAATCTGATTAGTCATTCCATTTACAGAGTTGACTAGTTGGAAATTAGAAAAGTCTCCACCAGCAACTGTAGATAATTTTCCACCTAGTTGATTAAGTTTTGATTGCAAATACTGCTTATCAACATCTCTAACAACATCAAGGCCAGCAATATTATCTATGCTTTCTTGTATTTTTTTTATCCCTTCATCGTAACGTTCTTGCTTATATACACCGACTTTCATCATGGCCTCAACAGGCTCTTGTTGTATGTAAGGATTAAACGTGGGGATTATGTCTTTATATGATGCCATAATTTAACAAATGTAATGTGATTAATTGTATTATCCAAGTAGCTCTAACAGGTTTTAGTAATGTTTTATAATCTGTTTGATTATAAATTTCTTAGATCTTTTAGTATATTACCTTTTTTATAATTCTTCTTTTTTATTGTCTTACCTTTTTTAGCATACTCTCCATCAATAGGTTCGTACTGCTGATAATCATAAATATCCTTAGTATTGTTAAGGTCTCTATTCAACACTCTGTCCATCTTATTATAGTTTATTGGATCTTGTTGATCTATAAATTGTTGTTGTTGTTGTTGAAGCTGTTGCATCTGTCCTAGCACTCCAGGTATCTGTAACAATGCTGGATTAAATCCTGGTGTTGCAAGACCTGGTATACCTGATATCGTTTGACCATTAACATTAAATGAACCAGACTGTTGAACTCTAGCTCTGTAGTCATCATCAAAACCATACGTAGGATAAAGATTTGCAAAGGTTTGCTTTAATCTAGTTTCTAATTGTTTTTGTTGATATTTACTAGAGATAGAATTAAGAGCAGCAATAGTAGTAGCTTTAGTATTAGCTACAGCCTGCTGTTGTCTGTCTTGTTGTTGATCATATATGCCCAAGTTTGTCATACGTGCTCTGTTAATTGTTTCTGTGTTTCCAGAATATACAGAATCTTTCATTGCTTGATTTTGTCTGAACTCTTCAGCATTAATTTTATTAAGCGCTGCATATGTAGGAGCTTGAGTAAGAGCTGCAGCAGCAGGATTATTTGCTAATGCTGGATTTCTTTGCAATGCTCTATTTTGTGCAATAACATCATTCTTCATATCTTGTAAGGAGATGTCATAAGGCACTCTTAACTTAGGTTGATATGTTTGAGCATATGCAGGAACTAATGTATTAGAAGATAAAGCTGCATATTCTCCAAGAAGTTGATTGGGATCAAGAGGCTCACCTTCAACTCTTGGTTGATATCCTGTAAGAGGAAACCCTTGTGCAATAGTTGTAGTCTCTGTAACAGTAGGCTCCTCTTTAATCTTTGCCACCTCTACTTCAGGTTCTTTTCCTGGAGAAGCTGGTTTATATACAGCATCTCTAGTTTCCTGACCCAATATACCATCAACCTCAACAGGTTTAGCACCTATACTTTCTAAATTTTTGTTTAACTCTTGCTGATATTTTAGTATAGCTGAAGATACTTTCTTACCCTTGTATGTTACTGTTTTATTAAGATCAACACTATCCCAATCAAACCAAGAGCTATCTTTTTTCAACTTATCATACTCTTCTTGTGTAACACCTCCAGCAAGTCCTGTCTCTGAGTCAATAGATTGACCTTTAGGTGTATATCCTAATGAGCTGCCTGACGCATCAACAGGATCAACAGTTTCTCCATTTGGTCTTTCATACTTACCTGTTTTTTTATTAAGTTTATAATTTGCAGCTTCCGCTTCTTTAACAGTCATTTCTACATCATCTCCCCCTAGTTCGTTTTTTTCAAATCCATTTCCATCTTGAGCTTTAGGAACACCTGCTCCATTCTTAGCAAAGTTCTTAGCAAAGTTAGCCATCTTAACAACGCCTGGGCTATATCCATCAGTGTTAGCCATAACCTTATTAGCAGCAGCGCTTACAGACATACCTTTTTCTTTAGCCCATGCTGTAAACTTACCCTTGTTCTCTGGTTTAATTTCTATACCAGACTTAGCCATGTTGTTCATTGATCTTTCTGGATCGTTAACCATCTTGCCTTTTTGAATAAACTCATTACCTTTTATTTCAAGCTCATCAAATGTTTCATTCAATGCACTCTGTAAATCTGCTAAGATGTTTTTCTTTTCAGCAATACTTTTTAATTTCATATCTGATCCTTTAAGAATAGCATCTGCAGTAGTTCTTTCTAGTTGACCAAACACAGTATTGTCTGACTCTAATCCAAGATCAGCAGCTTTTTCCATTCTTTTGTTAGCTTTAAGTTCATCCTTATTTAGAACATCACTAACATATTTTTTAAACTTTTTACCTTTTGCTCTATCATCACCTATCTCACTAACAAACTCTTCAGGTATTTTAAGATCTCCATAGACAACTAAGTTCTCAGCTCCTCCACCATCTTTTAATTGTTGTGCTGGTTCATTCTCTACCTCTACTACAGCTTCATTGTTAGCAACAGACTCTTGCCCATAGGCAACTCCTATTCCTGTTTGTCCTGTTTTAGGATCTCTATAGTCATGTGAGTTTCCTTTAAATTGAATACTCTCACCACCAGCATATGGATTATATGAAACTGTTTCAGCCTCACCTCCCCATAGTGTTTTAAGTTCTCCTCCCATTTTCATTGTTTCTAACATTGATGGGTTTGATGAAATATTACCTCCCTCACGAACATGTGAAGCATATCCTGCTTGAACTGCTGGAGCAATAGCTGTATAAGAAAGTTCTTTTGTAGCTCGTTCAGCTCTTTCATTTTCTTTTCTAGTTCGCCTATCATCTCTATCGACAAGATCTCCAATACCTGATCCAATGAATCCTCCTACAGCACCTCCTATAGGACCAAATGCAGAACCAATAGTACTACCTATTGTTCCACCTATATTAGACCCAGCATCAGTACCTCCTCCAAAAAGAGTCGAACTAAGATCTTGACCCAATCCTCCAGATGCACCTCCACCATAAGAAATATTAGCCATGTTAAATCCACCTTGTGCTTTAGGAACTAAATAAGAATTACTTCCAAGTGCACCACCTTGTCTAAATTGTTTTTGTTGATTAGGATCAACAAGAGGCATGTACTCACCAGTAAACATTCCACCATCTTGAGCTTTATATGCACCTCCGTGTTTAGCTAATACGTTTGTACCTACACCATAGATAGGGAAAAACTCTTCTCCTGTATTCTGAATATCTTCAGGGCGTACATATTCACGGTCTATTTTTTCAGGTTCTGACTTAGCTGCGTCTAGAGTAAGCTCAGTTAACATTCTATTTTGCTTAGCTCTGGCCAGTCCTTCTTTTTGCTGCTTGAGTTGATCAGAGATTTTCATTATATCACTCACTATAGGTATACCAAAATTCTGTACAGCATCAGAGTTAAAAATGTTACTTGCTTGGTCCATACCACTTGCACCTTCTTGCATACCAAAAAACTGATTACCTGGTGAACTATATGCTTCTCCTTGTGGTAAATCTATACCTTGTCCCCAAGAAGGAGTAACTGTACCACCTTGTGCTTTAGGTGCATCATGACTCCAACCTTTTTTCTTAAAAGCTAAGTGCTCCTTTAGTGTTTTAACTTTCTTACCCTTCTTAGTCTTAGGGTCATACATCATATGTGGTTCAAACTTCTCAACATTACCACCTCCTTTAAGCATCTTACCAATTCTTTTAGCTTGACCTTTATGCATTTTAGAAGCTTTGTGTAACTCACCTTCTATCTTTTTTAATCTATCTTTACTAATCTTACTACCATGTTTACCAAGACCTACACCACTCATCATCGCACCCATATCACCAGCACCACCAGCTGCACCACCAGCGCCTTCTGCACCACCCACCATTGACATAATCTGAGGCAACATGGCCATCATGCCACCCATACCTCCACCACCGCCACCAGACTGTTGTCCTGCTGCAGCTTGAGCTTCTGCTTTCATTCTTGCCATCATTTCATCATAGCTTTCTTTACCCATCTGACTAGCAACTGTATCATATAAAAAAGCATCATCAATACGAGTGGGTTTCCTATTAGATGTAGGTGCTTGTTTGTTTTGAATCATTGCACCAATGTTTGCTTTCTTAACCATAAGTTTCTTTACAGCTTTTCCATGCTTTGCCATAAAGGCATCCTCAGAAGGAAACTTCTTGTAAAACTCTGCTTCAGACTTAACGCCTGCTATTTTTAAAAATTCAGCTTTCATATTATTAGTATTTGTCTAACCAGCCTCCTGGTTGTGGGGTGTTGTAGTTTGTAAAGTTAGTCAATTGATCTAGTTCTACCAAAGACTTTCCATCTTTAGCCATGGGATACTCTGTAACAGAGTTACCATCAAACTTGTAATCTTTTCCTGGTTGCATCATCTTCTTGTCACCAGTGTCAGATATTCCAAGTACAGGGTAGTTAACACCCTTCATTGTTATATTGTTGGAGTTTATTTTAGTTACCTCTCCAGGGTGTGCCCATTGTCCTCTATCATCTTCTATCACACCACCGTTCTCATACTTAGATAACCATCCACCATTACGGTTTTTATTTTTTAGTAAGTCTCCAAAATCTATTCTAGAAGTTTTTTCAAATGCATTATTAAACTGATCACCCATTCTTATTTGTGCCAGTCTCCTAAGCTCTTCCATAACCTCATCTGAACTATTAAAAGAAGATGGGTCTATTTCCACACTTCCATCAAGTTTTCCATATGGAACAGTTGAACCATCTGGTAGTCCTACCTTGTAGTTTTTAAAATAATCGTTTAAATAGTTTGTCTCATAATCTAATCCTCTATGACCATATCCAGTTGTATAAGTATTACCAATAGTACCAAATCGTTTACTAAGGCCATCACGTATTGACCCTGAAAGATCTTTTCTACTTAAGTCTGAAAAGATATCACTAGTTTCGTCAGAGAAAGGAAACCTGCGATTATCATTTATAAGGTTACCTTTTTTTTGTGAAGCAATCCATCTTTTTCTATGTGCTGCCACCTCTTCAGGATTGTTAAAGTCTACCTGATCTGAATATTTCCAACCTTCACCATACTCTTCTTGTGCTATATGTGGTTTGCCTAAATTTCTTGTTTCTTTATCAGTTTTAGTGAGAGCTTCATAATTTTGTTCATATACATCTTTCTTTGCTTTAGAACTTAGCTCATCCATATACTTAAGCTTACCAGTTGTGCTTGCAGCATCGACAACCTTATCAGTACCTTTGTACATCTTATATAGCTTATTCAGCCAACCAAATTGAGCTTTAGGCACACCACCACCATGTTTCATTTTAGACTTCCAAGAACCTTCACCAAACTCAAGAGCACCTTTTTCATCTGTACCAAAATCTATAACCTCACCTCTTTTTTTAGCTTCTTCATATACAGGCTCCCAGTTTTGTTTTGCCTGCTCAGACATGTCAACCCAAGTACCATCTTCATCTTGAAATAATGTAGGAAAAGAAAACCAATTACCTTTTCCATCAGTTTCAGTTTTCATTATGTGACTTGACTCACCAATTACTTTACCTTGATCATCTTCAATGTTTAACACGCCATCCCTAGTAGGTAGTGAGAATTTTCCATTAAGACCGTATTGAGCTTTAGGTGTACTACCACCTTCTTTGTTTTTATTGATTTGCAAATAATCATCTATTGACTTAACAAAATCATCAGTTACCTCCACCCCTCTCAATTCTGCTTCATTAAGAAGCATATCTTTAGCTCTTACTTTTGCTTCTGGATATAAATGTTTTAAACTAACATCTTGTGATATAGTAAGTTCCCCACCGCTAGTATCAGGAAGTATGCCTGACTTTTTTAGAGAGTTATTATCAAAAATAAGATTAATTCCTCCTCCTTGATTTTCAGGAGCCATCATTCTTACTCTTGCTAACTGTCCTGCACCACCTCTATTAAAATATAAAGTTTCAGAATTAGAATATGGTATCATTTTTCCATCTGATTTAAAAACCATATCCCATAAATTGTTTGAAGTAGTTACATGGCCTAGTTGATCATTTGAAGGTGCATCAATATAAGACTTAGCCATCCATGTACCTGTATCATCTCCAACTGTCCTTCCAGATCTTTTTGCAATTTCTTGTAATGCGAGATCTTTTTTTATTCCTGGTTCTAAATTTTCAATTTTTCTTAATACCTCATCTTTAAAGTTAGCTGAGTTTTCATATCCTTCAGTTGGAGTATTTTTTAAAAACGCTCTTGATTCTTCTAATAACTGATTTAATTGTTGAGCACTATAGCTATGTGTGTTGTATAATTGGTCTCCTGCTAATCTTCTTGCTGTTATACCAGATTCTAAAATGGGTTCTACAACATTAGAACTACTCTTAAATCCTTTATATAAATTCTTTCCCCACTTGATCAGTCCCCATTGTGCTTTATCTATCTCTCCACCATTCTTTTGATACTCTGGTGGGTAAAGAAGATTGTCAGCTTCACTTTTTGTTATTGGTTTTCCAGCTTGATCATAATAAAGACTTTTTGAATCTATGTTCTTAAGTTGTTTATCAGTAGATAAAAAAGATTCAAATACTTCTTGCTCTTTATTAAATGGATAAATCTTTTTAGAAACATAAGGTTCCATGTTTTCAGGCAATGGGCTACTTGTTGGCCAGATGTTAGGTTGAGTGACAGCATCTCTAAGAGGTGTTGTTTCTAAATTAATCCCTGTAGGTATATTTGCATTTTGAGGTATTCCTCTAAAAAGAGTACTAACCTTGTCGCTTGCATAATTATATGCTTTTCTAATGTTTTTACCTCCTGTAAATATTTCACTAAATGGTACTAGATCCATTGCTGTTAAGCCAAGATCTAATCCTGTATCCCAACTAGGATTTTCTTTGAATTTATCATATGCTTCAGGAGTAGCGTAAGCAGCATAAGCTGCACTACCTGCATCTATTGTATTACCTATACTTACAGGGCCTCCAAGAGGTTTATAACTTAACGCTCTTTGAATTGGGTTAAGAAGATATCTACTTGCATATGGTGCAGCAGCTCTACCCAATGTTGCTATACTTGGACCAGCCATCATACCTCCAGCAACACCTAACATTCCATACATTATAGGATTAACAACATCATACGTATCCTCAGCAAGTCCTTTTTTAGTTTGAGCCTTTCTTCTAACAGCGGTTCCAATTGGACTATAGTCGTTGTGATAAAGATCTTTTTCTTGCTCTGTTAAGGTATCATAATAAATATCTTTCTCATAATCTACACCACTATCTATAACAACCTCATCTAAGGGATTAGGTACATCAGCAAATCTACCTTCCTCATATGCAGCTTCATATTCAGGCGTACCATACATTACTTTATCTCCATCTTGAGCTTTAGTAAGGATAGGAGGAGACATTGCAGAAGAACCAGAGTTACGTGAATACATCATACCTGATGCACCTGGAAGACTTCCTCCATGTTCAAACTTGTCTAACCAACCACCGTTTTGTTTTTTTAATGGATCTATTTGTTTATATCCTTTCCACCAATGCTCTGCATATAATTTAGCATCAGAAACTTTTAAAGGTTCTGTATTAACTTTATATGATCCTAAATTATCATTAAAACCTTTAACTTTACCATTAACTTTATTTATTGACTTCATACTAGAAGGCATTTCCCAAACATATGGGCCTGGATAGCTTTGTTTAGTATAATAATTTCCATCTAAAGGTGTACCTTTACTCCAATACAATTCATCATATTTTGATTTAGTTTTAAATAAATTAAATTTTCCAGGTATTTTTTTTGTTAATTCTGCTGCTAATTCAGGGTTTCCTTGCAACCAAGGTACTAATTGATCTCCTAAAATATTATCCTTGTAGTTTTGAGATCTATGATAAAAATTATTAGGGTTAGGTTCAAAACGATTAGGGTTTAATTTAGAAACATTAGGTAAAAGTTTTTTAACATCAGTAATTTTATCAATACCCTTAGCACTATCATATAACTCCTTTCCCCACTTCAGTATTTTACCTAGTTGAGCTTTTTCTACATCATCTCCATCAATTGCTTTCAAAGGCGTAGCTCCACTAGCAATAGCTCCAAAGTATTCTCTTTGCTTTGCTGTAAGACGCTTACCTTTTATGTAACCATCTTGTAGTATCTTTTTAGCTTTTGCTGCTGATAAACCCTTTGCCATTACTTATATGATATTTGTGATGGTGTTACAATAAACTGACTTATAATATGTGTTGTTGATGAGTCATCAAGTATGTGTCTAACCTTTAAATTCTTAGCTCTTAATGTTGCTTTTTTAAATGATCTATTTCCATAATCCATATTAGATTGATTAATCACTTTATCTATAGACAGTGATTCACAAGAGCTATTAAATAATGGTAATTCATCATCTACTTGTAATGCCCAGAATGTATTATACTGATAGAAGTTATCACTTTTTGAAAATGTAATAGTTTTACTGTCAGTATTTAATATGGGATATTGCATATATGCTGACAAATTATTCTCTGGTTTAGGAACAAGCTTTAACAATCCTGTAGATTGTTGACCGTTATATAATACAGCTTTGTTAAACCATTTATTATCTATTTGTATTTTACTATTAGTGTCAAAAGATCCAACAGCAGACGGTAAGTATTTATATACCTTACTGTAGTCTTTTACATTCTGTAGTAGTTCATCATTATAGCTATATGAAAATGGATACTCTATAATGTATGGTTCTATTTTTCCATAGTAGTAATTATATATTTGTGGATTTTTTAAATGTGTCCACAAGCAACCTGTAACAATTTGACTATAGTTAAGATTGTCATAATCACTAGTAGATATGTCTTCTATTTGTATAACTTTTTCTATAGCACAGTTACCATTAGATTTTAATATAATAAAGTTATCTTCTTTTGCAGTAACAGTAACAGTGATTCCATCTGATAATTCAATTCTAGACACACCGCTTCTCAACACCCTTCTAGTTTCAGAAAGTATATCAAAGGGACCTAAATTTGGTCCAGAGGCTGTTAATTTTATTACTATATTCATATTTAAGGATTAGTTCCGCATGGTCCAATTAATGTTGACCCTATTATTCCTACACTTGCACATACTGTTGTTGTTTGTCCACTACCTACACTTATTGCTTGTTGTTGCCCAAAGCAATCTGTATAGTATATTGCTATTGGTCCAGTAATTTCATACTCATTACAATTTGGTGACAGTGTAGTAGTGGTAGTTGTAGTAGACGTGCTAGTAGTTGTTGTAGTTGTATTTTCAATTCCACAATTTATATATGTTGATGATTGACTCAGTGTTTTATAATTCACAACTTCCTGAGAAAGTAATGGAAACCCACTACTTGTTATATCAACAAGTCCGTTAACTGGATCAAATATATATAATGTGCTATCAATTAAAACTTTAATTATACACTGACATTCCATTAACATAACACGACCACTAAGTTGTCCAAGGCTTACATCTAATTCAACATTACCAGTAGAGTAGTCAAATTGTGTAATGAAATCTTCTGCTCCGTCATTTCCTATTAAAACTAACTTATTTTTAGTAGTGTATAGTAAATTACTTTGAACAGTTCTATTTGATTGTATTGCAAACTGTGAAGTTTTTGAAGCTGTATTTGTTGTAACATCTATTTCTACAATCTCATCTGTCAATCCAGAAGAGTCTACACCTAATAATAATGTATCACTTAGTGCAATATTACCTGCAACGCTTGGAGTTTCTCCGTATGTAATATCTCTACTAAACGTTGCTGTAAATGGAGAAAGTGTAATATCCCATTCCTTTATGTCTGTATCTATAGTCCATAGTTTAGTTGATGTAAAGGCAACTCCTGTTGTTGCTGAATATACAAATCCTGGAACATCTATATAACCATTGACTTGTGTACTATCATGAATATTGTTATTTCCATCTGATGTACTTATGTATAGTCCTTCAGGAGTTACTGAAATAAATCCACAACATTCATTTAATACTGGTTGAGGAAGTGTAGTAGTAGTAGTAGTTAAACAAAAATCACAATTTTCTATTTTTTGAATTTTGGAATTAGAACCTACATAAAATACACTATTGGTTGACTGAGAATTAGAGTACCAACCTTCTGAAAGACTTTCACAATATGGAACTAAAGAATTCCAAACATATACTGGTTCACCTATAACAAAATTCTCATAAGAAACTTTTATTGTAATTGGTAATATATTTGGAGATATTAAATTCATCCCTACACAAGCGTCTTCTAGCGAACTTGTAGTAATTGTTGGAGTTCCTCCTACTACTTGATATCCTTCTAAAAAGAAACCAGGATTTATTGCATTCTTTGATGGAGTATAACATGGAGTAGTTATCGTAGGAGGTACTGTTATTACACCTGTACCATCTAAATCACAAAAAGTTTTTGTAAATCCTCCACCATCTAGCTCAATATTTAATGTAGTGGTTGTTGTAGTTTGAGGTGGAAACAATGGACCCCTTGCAGTTGTAGTAGTAGTAGTAATTAATTCAGGGGGTAAAAGTCTACCAGCAACAGCTTTTAAATTAGGAACATCAAAGCTTGTACAGCATCCGTTTATACCAGAGTAGTAAAAATTATTTTCTCCAATATAAAAATTTGGTAAATAAGAATGAAATGATATCCAACTTCTTGTATTGAAGTCAAACGAGATTGTCCAAGACCTATTACAGAAGTACTCTTCGTCCTCAAGATATATAATAGTTCTTGGTGGATCACTAGGTACCTCTTCTAATGTTGTAGTAGTGGTAGTTATCTGTAATGTAGTTGTTGTAGTAGTTGGCTTAATAGGAAAAGTAGTACTAGTTGTAGTAGTAGCATTAGTCGTAGTGGTAGTAGTAGTTGCTCCACACGGTGCTACAGGAAATAAGCGTACATTAGTAGACACTATAGCTTGACTGCAAGGTATTGCAACTCCTGAACACATAGGGGAACCGCATTCAAATGTAAAATTTAATGTTACATCATCATCACAAGGGACATATTGCACTTCTAAAGTTCCACTGAATTGATCACTTACATGTGCAATACAAGTTGATTTTAAATTTGCATTTGGGTCTGCTTGTCTAAAAAGAGGTGCCACTGTTCCTTCAATGTAAAACTCACCTGTCTCCTCATCATATTTAATATCATCACTAAGAGGCGTATAGTCAAGTTTAGTAATAATTATTCTTTCAAATTTACTATCATACACTCCATGTAAACCTATACCATTGAAATGATTGTCTGTAGGCACATTTGGAAAATGTTGTAATATTTCAAATGGTAAATTATCAGCCATGAATCTATTAACACCAGAACCAAATGCTGTAAGATCTAATACTTTAGCACCTTGTACTAAGAACACTTGTCCTCTCTTAGCATCAACAGTTACTTGTCCTTGAGGTATCTTTAATAAAAACTTATTTTGAGATCCTACATATCCTAAGTCTGTTTCAGCAAAGTCTATTGGTGGTGAACTATCAAAAAGTCTAGGGTTACCAATATATGCTGCTTGTGGATTACTAGTATCAATCGTTAGTAGATTGTTATACAACAATGACTTGTTCTCAAAACGTGCAAGAATTGCTTTATTTTGAATACCATCTAAAGATGTAAGATTCCCATAGTTCTGTGGAAAGTCATGAAGCGATAACGCTCTATAAACCAGCCAGTTATTAACTCTAGAGTCAGCACTTGTTGCAGCTGCATCAGAGTAAATTGCTCTAAACGGATACACTGTGTAACATAAATCATCTTCCCAATCAGGAGGAAGGTGTGTAAATACATTCTCTTTATTTTGTTTAGAGAATGTTACATTGTAATAATATGTATTATCTTGAGCAATAGGAACATTTGTTTCTTGTACCCAATCGTCAGGAATTCCAGAACTTATGTGAGGCCAAAAGTCTCCTTCTTTATTATTAAACGCTTGACGTAAGTCTGTATTATATGTACTCTCACAGTAGAAGTTTGGAATACCGTATGCAAATAAATACATATACCCATCATAAAATGTTCTATATGCTCCTCCACCTACAGGAACAGAGGAAGGATCATTAGGACAATCAAAGTTGTGAGCTTTATATGAAATAAGATTTCTTACTGGTGTTGTTTCATCTCCAAAAGTAAGATCATAATCCTCTAATATAGATCTTGAAGAATGCCAGTATCTTGGATATCCGATATTGCCAATCTCGTCATAGAATATATCACTATCATCAGGAGCACCCACTCTGTTATCTATAAAGAATGGTAGTTTTGTTTTAAACGCAAATCTAGAAATAAACGTATCTCCACCAAACATTGTAGAAGTTCCTTGTTTTTCAATAAGGGGTTGATAACCTGTATCAACTGTTGTATAAGAATACATCTGCCCATATTGATTAGGGAAAATATTCTTCATAGATGCGTAATATGATACTACTTCAATATCTTTTTCTTGTCCAGGAGTAGCACATGCACCTTTTGAACCAATTGTATATCTAGATTTATCTTCAATGATTGAATCTGCTCCATTTAATAAACTAGGAGTTTTACTTGGAAAAAGAATAGGATCAACTAATGTATTTTCATCATACTCTCTACTCTCTATAGTTTTTATAAATACAGATGTTTCTCTATTCCAGTTATTTATAGGATCTTCATCTGTACCAAGAGATTGAACACCAGGTATTAAATATCTAGTAAGATCTATATCTCTTTGTTTAATTCCTCCACCTGTATTATTATCTATGTTATAAGAATAATCATAGTTAGCTCTAGAATTATATGACATTGCATAATTCTTTCTTGTAATACCATTTACATAGATAGTTAAATATGCTTGATATGCTGTAAACATCACACCCAAACTTGCTGGATCGCTTAGTACAGCCATAGTTCTTGAACTATCCAACGCATCTTGTTGGGCCTCTTTAGAAAGAAGCTTGTAGTTAGCATTATCTTTAACTTGCACCCAGTGAGCTTTACCTGCACCAAACATTACACTCTCAAGTTTTAACACGCCTCCTAAGAATGGTTGACCAAAAGATGTTTCTGGTGAATTAAATACTTGTCTGTATGAAATCTCTTCTTGTTCTTCAATTGAAGGTTGAGGTTTTTCATCTTTACAACCTAAAGAGGATCTTCTACTTTTTGTTCTTCTATTTCTCCAACTATTATTGCTCAGACTATTCCCTTCGTCATCCCAACTTATTTTAACCCCTGGAGGATCTGTCTCTTATACACATCTCCGAGCCCACGAGACTAGGCATGATCTCG
>OJGX01000742.1_pt1 | contig 14802 bp, 12 predicted proteins | sample 1594661 | NCBI WGS metagenome assembly OJGX01 (sample SAMN05416839, study PRJEB24817) | seawater metagenome | isolation source: Sea water | place: Canada:Atlantic | collected 2013-07 | reverse complement strand
TCTACACGTAAGGAGTCGTCGGCAGCGTCAGATGTGTATAAGAGACAGGGTCAGAGAAGTGGACCGGTCGATCAGTTGTGCTGAGCGGTTGGCACTCATGGTACCCGACGCTCTTGACTGAAAGTATCCAGATCCGGTTGATCCGTGGAAGAGACGAATTTGTTTCGGAAGTAAATGAGCGATCGCTTCGATTTCGTGGCCGCGACGGCTTGAGTTTGTTCGACGGTAAAAAATTTGTGAGGAAGGGCTTCGGAATGTTCCCGAGCGTGTCCTGGATTGGTCTTCATTCAGTCGCATCTCACTCACAGTCCACTCGACGACCTTTCCTGCTCGTCGAGGATAGCTCGGTTGGGCTGTGACTTGGACTTGGATTTTTTCAGGATCGGTTCCATGGTCATAGGCCGTGACGGTGAGGTTGGACCGAGGGATATCGGCTTTGGGTTCTGATTTGGTGCCTGGTTGATTCGGTCTTTCTGAGCTGAGAGCACTTTGCCACGACGTGGCGAACAGGGGGATTCCGAATCCCACTAGGATCATCGGTATCGAGCGCATGATTCTTCGCATCGGATGCTTGGCGGCATGATATGCGAATGACGCAAACACCAGGAACGCGAAGCTACCCAATAGCAACCAGCCGGTCCGACTCATTTTCGCCGGACTGAGGCTGGAAATCGCAAATAATTCGCTGATTCGCTCCCAAAACATTGCCCCAACGAAAGGCACAGGAATGGCGGCAAGAAGTGTCATGATAGCGGTCTTGATATTCGGATGGGTTGTTGCTGCTGCGCCGATCACCAGTCCGAAAAGAATGATAAAGAAGACCTTCTCCGTGCTCGCCTGTAGAATGAAACCGATGGGAAGCGAATGGAACGAGAGATAGATGGTTTCAGTAAGGACGATTGGAGAAACAATCCAGACGAGTAGGAAAAGCAGCTTTGCTCCGACGATGTCTTGTGTGCGAATAGGTCGGGTGCGATAGAATGCTTGATGATTACCAAGGGGGTCCGCCATGACGGCAGGTACTAATACCGCGATGGCTCCCATGAGGAGGTAGAGTGCCACGGATCCAAACAAGGCGCTGCCTAATCCCTCGTCCTGGATCGGTTGGAGGTCGCTAAGAAGCCGAATGAGTAGAAGAAGGATGATAAAGATGATGCCCCCGCGTTGCTGTAGGGAATCCTTCTTAAAGATGTGTCGAATGGTTCTCATTTAACTCAGGTCCGTGTTCAGTCGGAATGTCTTGGCGAGTGCAATGAAGATCTCTCGTAGGCTCATTGGGTTGGCTTGAGGTGTCTCGGCGCCGTGAAAGGTTGACTCGAATTTCTGATTGAATGTTGAAGCACGATACTCAGATTCGGTGAAGCGAATCACACGGCCGGACTGTTGTATATCCAGCCAGGTCTTTGGGAGATTGGCAGGGAGTTCATCGCATGGAAGGGTCGCTTCGATTCGTCGAAAACGTGCTGTGAGGGTATCCGTCGTCTCGTGTAGTGGGAGTTTTCCACGATCGATAATTGCGACGTCGTCGGCTAATCGTTCCACTTCCTCAATGTCGTGCGACGAAATGAAAACGGTCCAGCCTTCTTGCTCAGTGAGCTCGAGCAGGCCATGGATGAATTCGTCTCTTACGAGAGGATCCAGACCGGAGAAGGGCTCGTCGAGCACGACAAGTTTGGGGCGATAGACTAGGCTCGATAACAGGGCGGCCTTCATTCGCATCCCACGAGATAGATCTCGGAGGCGTGTTTTTTGAGGAAGATCGAATTCTCGGTGCATTTTCGTTTCGAAAGCCCGGTCCCAACTCGGGTAGAGAGGGCGGCAGTAGTCGAAGTATTGACTGACTGTCATCCACATTGGGAGATCTTGGTTTTCGGATACGTAGCCAATCTGCTGAAAGGCTTCGGGTCCGAGTCGGGTTGAAGGGGAGCCCAGGACACTCACGGTCCCCTTGTCGGGTTGATGAAGGTTGAGCACACACTTGATAGTCGTCGTTTTCCCTGCTCCGTTCGGTCCCAAGAAGGCGGTGACGCGACCGGAGGGAATCTTCAGACTAAGTCCGTCGACAGCACGATTTCCGTTGAAATGTTTCTTCAGGTCTTGAATATCGATGATGGCGTTCATGCTAAATTAACCTAGGCAGACGTTTCGGGGGTGAGAGAGTGAAGGGCTTGGATGATGTCATCGGTGCTCAGGCCCAATTCGTTGGCATCTTTGAAGAGCTGTAGGATCGCTGGCTCGAGTTGCGCGAGTCGCTCCTCTTTGGACGGCTGTTGACTCACTGCGACGATCATGCCAATGCCGGGACGACTGGCCAGAAGACCTCGATCTTTGAGATAGGCGACGACCTTGTGAGCCGTCGTCGGACTGATGTGAAGTTCTTGACTCATGGTGCGTACGGAGGGGAACCGGTCGCCGGGGCTAAGCTGTCCGGTCAGGATCGCTTTGCGGACGGCTTGGATGATCTGGTCGGAGACCGGAACCCCATCTTTAAGGTTGATGATGAATGGCAGCATTGCTTGAACGGCTAACGTATCAGCTGTAACAGTTATGCTGTAACACGTGAGACAGTGCAAGTGGTTTTCTCAATTTTTCTTAGTTTAACGACACGCAGTCGTCCGGTTTGGCGTTACCAAAGCCTACTGCAGAAATCTGCTCGAAACCGAATGGCCTTGGAGGAAGGGATGCTGTAGGTTTGTCTTTCAGCGTGAATAATTTGCATGGCACCAACTTTGTTTTCCTGATTGCGCTTGTGATCTATGTGGCGATCAGAAAGCACTTTATGACGGGGCTTCAGTACGCCGAGACTGAAGTGGACGCGATTGATCAGAAAGATCGTCTCTTGATTGGGGCGGTAGCACTGACTGTCATCGTGTTGCCGGTGCTCTATCTTTTGACGCCGCTCTTTTCTTTTGCCGACTACGAGGTGTCTCGAAATCTGAGGCTGGTTGGCGCGGTCGTGATCGCCTTTTCCTTAGTTTTATTTTGGCGATCTCATGTCGACTTAGGAATTAATTGGTCACCTTCGCTAGAAATTCGACGAGACCATGCATTGATAAACGAGGGCGTCTATGCTCGGATGCGGCATCCGATGTATGCTTCGATTTGGCTTTGGTGTCTTGGGCAGGGACTCATGTTGCCGAATTGGCTGATCGCCTGGGCTCCGCTTTTTTTCTTTTCGCTGATGTATATTTCACGAGTTCGCCGAGAGGAGGAACTCATGAGAGAGCGATTCGGTGCTGCGTATGACCGCTACATTGAAGCCACCGGCCGGATTTTTCCGAAAGCTAAGAAATGAACTCCAGTCAATTGAAATTCTTGGTCGCTATCATTTCGATTTCGCCTCTGGCGGCTGATCCATTTGATCAGGAAATCAAACCATTCATTGACCGGTACTGTCTGGACTGCCATGGCGGCGAGAAGGTGAAAGGAGAGATCGATTTTACCTTGATTCAACGCGATGTGGATTCCCATTTTGAATCATGGGAAAACGTCGTGGAACGACTCAAGGAGAAGGATATGCCACCTGAGGATGAGGCGCAACCGTCGCAGGAAGCGAAGGAACGAGTCTATCGTTGGTACGAGGAACGGTTTGTCCGTTCGGTTGAAGCGCAGCCGGGTTTTTTTCGGCCGCGGCGTCTCTCTGCGATTGAGTACCGCAACACCCTGGCTTCCCTTTTTGGCTTCGATTTACAGGTGAATATCATGGAGGCTGAGCAGACGGTCGTCGAAAAGTCACTCGTGATGAAGCTCCTTCCCGTGGATCCCCCGGGAGCGAGTGGCTTTACGAATGACACCTCCGGGAATCCTTTGACGACACTGATATGGAATCAGTATTCTTATCTTGTCGATTTCGCTCTCGAGAGTCTTTTTTCTCCCGAGTATCGAGAATCCTTAGAAGCGCTGACGGGACCGATCGGTCCAGAAGGTATTTCCGCCTCCCAGGCTCAAGGGTTGCTTCGCTCATTCGTTGATCGTGCGAACCGTCGACCAGGAATCGATAACTCGCGGTATCACTCGTTTTCGAATGAATTCTCAGTAGAAGGGCGAATTGATCAAGTAAAGACCGAAGTGAAAGCCGTTCTCATGTCTCCGGGGTTCTTGTACCGGGGCTTGCATATGCCGAAGAAAATCGGCAAGCAGCAAGCCGTTGATTCGTATGAATTGGCTGAGCGCCTTTCGTATTTTCTTTGGGGTGATATGCCCGATGAAGCCTTGCTGGCGGTGGCTCGATCTGGAGCGTTGAATTCTGATGATGAACTAGAACGGCAAGTCGGACGACTCTTGGCCTCGCCGAAGTCGCGGCATTTAGTGGATGATTTCGCCTGGCAATGGCTTGCCTTGGGCGATATGGAACAGGCCTCTCGGCAAGTACCCACTGTGGAGGCGATGAGAAGTCAGGTGCTCGATTTTATTCACTATCTCTTTGTCGAGGAGCGGCCATTGATGGAGTTGATCGATTCCGAGACTTCCTTTGTTAGTCCCCTCATAGCGAAGTACTACGGCAAAGATCGCCAACAGATGAAGCCGTATCGGAAACAAAAGGGAATCGAAATGGAAATTGTTCCGACCCAACGCATCAAGCTTGTGCATAGCCAGGAGAGGGGGGGGATCCTTTCGATGCCAGGCATCCTAGCGATGAATCGTGGTCCGGTGCTGCGCGGCATTTGGATGTTGGAACGGATTCTCGGCGAGCACCTACCGGAACCACCGCCGGACGTTGGTCAAGTACCGCCAAATCGAGGTGAGGAGCAATTGAGCTTTCGAGAACGCTTCGAAGCTCATCGGAGTCAAGCCACGTGTGCTGTTTGCCACGACAAGATTGATCCTTTGGGCTTCGCCACTCAGGGGTATGATGAGCGAGGGAATTTCATCCTAGTTGCCAACGACCCGGCATTGCCTCAGGGGGCGCCGCGCCGGGACAAAAAGGGACAGCTCGTCGATACCACAGGGCAGATGCCCAATGGGCAACGATTTTCAGACTTTGAAGAATTAAAGGAGATTCTACAGACAAGCTATCGTCGACAGATTATCGAAACGATCGTTAAGAAAACACTGTCCTATGCGCTCTGCCGAAAGTTGGAACTCTATGATCGTCCGACTGTGGAAGCGATGGTTGACGACCTCGATGAATCTGATGGGACCTATGGGGATTTGATTCGCCTGATTGTCAAGAGCTTGCCGTTTCGCGAAACTTTTGTAAAAGGGGAGGCATCATGAGTCCACGAATTGATCGTCGAACCTTCCTACGCGGTGCGGCTGGGGCGATTTTGCCCTTGCCATTCCTAAATTTGATGGAGGTATCGGCCAAGCCGAGCGCGTCATCGAAACCGCCTCTTCGATTCATGACTCTTTTCAAACCTAACGGGGTTCATCCTCCGTCATGGAATATCAACGGAGGGATGGAGAACGATTTCCGCATGTCCCCACTGATGAAGCCCTTCTCGAAACACAAGAAGGATTTACTGATTCTCGACAATATGGGGGATTTCGGATTCTCCTCTCATGCGAGTTCGACGCGACGCTTTCTTTCAGGGCACCATGAAAATGATCAATCCGCATCCATCGACCAATTGATTGCCGATCGAATTGGGCGGGAAACGCCTCATCGTTCGTTAGAACTAACGACGGAAGGCTTGTTCACGAACCAAATCGGTTGTAGCTACATTTCGTATGATCAGCATGGACAGCCCATTCCCCGTGAAAGCGATCCGCAACTCGTGTTCGATCGCTTGTTTCGGAATCCCATGAGTCACCCACAGAAACGTGAAAAGATGACGAGTTTGCTTGATCGGGTTCGTGATGATGCGCGTTCGCTTTCCCGCAAGGCTGGGCGAGAAGATCAGCAGACCTTGGATGAATATCTGACGGTCGTAAGGGAGACGGAAAAACGGCTCGATAATTTGCGTGCGTCGCCAATGCCTGCAGTCGATGTTTCGGACTCGCAACGGCCGCCTCGGGCCTTGAATTTGAATGAGCAGGTCGAATCGATGTTAGATCTAATTGCACTTGGGTTGTGGACGGATTCAACGCGCTGCGTTTCCTACATGCTAGGGAACAGCAATAGCCGGATGATTTTTGATTTCCTTGGTGTCAAAGAACAGCATCACTATCTCTCTCACTTCTTTCGAAACTTTAGCCGTGAGAACATTGACGGCCTGTTAAAGATCAGTCTCTGGCACATGGAGAAGTTTGACTATCTCTTAAACAAGATGAAATCTTTCAGGGATCACCATGGGACACTGTTGGATCATAGTGTGGTTCTCTTTGGATCAGGGATGGGCCACAGTGACAATCACACCGTGACCCGAATTCCCATGATCCTAGCAGGACAGGGTGGGGGGATGTTAAAGACCGGTCGCTACCTCAGGTATTCGAAGAACCAAGAACTGGGACGTCTTCATCTCGCTCTTTTGAAGAACTTTGGCGTCTCGACCGATTCCTTTGCCGGCGTAGCGTCGCCGCTTCCTGGTTTGGACGGATCACCCTTTGAAGCGTATCAAGAACAGCCCTTTGTGAGCTGGATTAAACAGGCAAAAGGGCAGATTACGGTTCAAGGGCGCTTGCGTCTGTCGGATGATCTCAACGAGGCGAAGGTCTTTTACGTGGATGTTCAAGGGCAAGCGTCAGTCCGCCTTGAGGTCTCGTTCAGAGATTTTCATCACTTTAATCTGGCTTATCATTGTGGGGCACCCATCACGCTCGTTGGCGATGGCCAGAATCAAGGGGGGCAATTGCTCATTACCAAGGTGCGCTCTCTCAAACCTTTATTTGGGGACAAGCCGGGAACGTTGAATGGCTAGGGATGGCGGTGTTCCCCGTGATTACTACCTTTATCGTTTCTCACCGGTCGCCCCGCGGTATTTCTGCTAGCTTTTTTTAAATCATGCAATCAATCCGTAATCTATTCTTACTAAGCAGTTTATTGATCTGTGCCCACCTTCTTAATGCGGTGGAGAAACCGAATGTGATTGTCATCATGGCTGATGACATGGGCTATGGGGACTTGTCCTGCTATGGCGCAACCGAGTTTGAGACGCCAAATATTGATCGTCTCGCTGCGGAAGGCATTCGCTTTACCAGCGGGTATTGCTCGGCCTCCACCTGCACGCCGACGCGGTATTCCTTTCTCACTGGGACCTACGCGTTTCGAAGCCCAGGGACAGGGATCGCCCCTCCGAACAGTCCTGCCATCATTCAACCGGGCGTCGTCACTCTCCCTTCACTCCTGAAAAAAGCGGGCTACGAAACGGCCGTTATCGGAAAGTGGCATTTGGGCTTAGGCGGTCCGTCGGGACCGGATTGGAATGGTGCCTTGAAACCTGGACCTCAGGAAATTGGTTTTGATTACAATTTTCTGCTCCCGACGACAAATGATCGAGTGCCTCAGGTTTACGTTGAGAATCATCGAGTCCTGAATCTCGATCCTTCCGACCCGCTTTGGGTTGGACGAAAGAAACCCAGTGATGATCATCCTACGGGCATCAGTCATCGTTCGACGCTCAAAATGGATTGGTCGCACGGGCATAACTCGACAATTCACAATGGTATCAGTCGGATCGGGTTCTATACTGGAGGGCATGCTGCTCGTTTTCGTGATGAAGATCTTGCTGATGAATGGGTGAACCGATCAGCGAAATGGATTGAGGCGCATCAAGATGATCCCTTTTTCCTTTTCTTCTCGTCACATGATTTGCATGTGCCTCGGATTCCTCACGAGCGTTTTCAAGGGAAGACTAAACTTGGATTCCGGGCGGATTCGATTATTCAGCTTGATTGGTGCGTTGGGGAACTCATGAAGACCTTGGATCGATTGAATCTCGCTGAGAAGACGCTCGTTGTTTTCTGTTCTGACAATGGGCCCGTGCTGGATGATGGTTACAAAGATGACGCCATTGAGAAGATAGGAAAGCATCGTTCCGGAGGAATTTTCAGTGGTGGAAAGTACAGCGTGCTTGAGGGGGGAACTCGGACTCCGTTCATCACTCGCTGGAAAGGTCGGGTTCAGCCAGGCGTTTCCGACGCGCTCGTCTGTACCATCGATTTCGCGGCCAGTCTTTCAGCGTTGACCGGTGTGGCACTACCGCGAGACGCCTGCCTTGATAGCATTGATGTGATCGATGCCTTGTTGGGGAAAGCGGGCGCTAAGGGGCGTGATCATCTCGTGCAGCAAGACAATGGGCGTGGCGGAAACTACGGTCTTAGAGTGGGCGATTGGAAGCTTCAGCGCCATGATTCCAAGCGAGCTCGCAATGTTGTTGTTGAACGTCAGCTTGCCAATACTGCTGTGCCGCAATACCAACTCTTCGATCTCGCTTCAGATCCAGCAGAAAAAACCAATGTCTTGGCCGAGCATCCAGCGATTGCCAAGCGATTGAAAAAACAACTAGCGACCGTCATCGCAGACGGTCGCAGCCGCTAGCTTCCTCATCGCATTGCCTGTTTATTTCCTCACTATTGAGGACGAAATACTGAGATTTCTCTCAGCAAATCAATATTGCGCGGACGAGATGTGAGCGCCAGCATCTAAGTGAAAAGGAGAGACCCTGAACTGGGTCTCTCCTTGTGATAAGTCAAGGCAAGTCGGCTCTTGCAGCGCAGCGCTGAATCAATCGGCGCTGGCTACTACAGATCAGTCCTTCATTAACGAGTTCTCTTAGAACCCCCGCGACGCATCGGACGTATTGGCCATGGTTTCTGGCGTCAGCGCAGTTCGCCAAGAGATCTGAAATCGAACATCCTTGATCATCGACGTTCAGAAGGTTCGGCACTCCCGAGTCACACCCATCAATCACTACCGTACGGCTCGTATCCGAGTCTGGGCATACGTCCTCGTCGTCCCTTACTCCATCTCCATCACTATCTGGGGGGACACTTCCCACTAAGAATCGAGTCAAGATTTCTTCGGGACTCAACTTGACATCGTGAATCACGAATTCATCGATCATGGCTTGGAGAAACGGCGCATTCGGAATGATGAGACTGCCGATGAGCGTTTCCGCATTGAAACGATTGGTAGCCGCTACGGGGACTTCGCTTCCGACTAACGCGCCATCGACGTAGAATCCCATGGTACCAGTTCGTGAGATAGCAAACACGACATGATGGTACGTGTTTTCCTGGATGACTTCGTCTGTGACGTAGATTCGATTGTAGGAATTGAATGGGTAGCCTGTTCGGGCATCAATGGCACCCGGGAAGCCATTGGATCCAATGGCTGCTGTTACCTCGACCTCTCCCCCGACCCCTCGATCATCGATCGCTTTCTCGAGTAGAATAGTAGCGAGATTGTTTCCTGCATTGAGCCAGAATTCATAGCTGATCTCCTCCCAGTCGTAATTCGGAATCGAAATGTAGTCATCGATCCCGTCTAATTCAACAGCTTCGCCCGGTGTACCGAATCGATCAGCTGTGAAGCTGACGCCGAATCCCGATGCATGAAGTCCGTTTCCGCTGCTGTCCAGTGTGTCGCTTGCGAAGTCATAATGAGCGATTTCCCCAGCCTCTAATGAGAAGATTGCCCCTAGGGCAAGGGCCAATCCTATGGTAAGTCCGCGACGCCTTGTAGGCCTCATATATGTGTTTCTTTCTGTCATCGTTTTCTTTGTTGTTCTGTTTCTGTTTAGAGAGACGGTTTGGTTTACAATCAATCGTCTGCTCACTTAGATAGGGGATTAGAGAGGGGCGTTTTTCACTTTTTCTGAATATATTTTTTGGTAGGCAGTTGCTGTCGGGTCACCTAGATGCCGACATTGCAATACCTGCAATGAGTTTCATCGTTGACACGTGCGACAGATTCGAGGTCTTATATTGCTTCCACAGTAGCAAGGAACTATATCCAGAATTGCGACGATCGATGCTTCGGAAATTCGATGAGGAAGAGTTAGGCCGGGTTCTTGATGATGCGGGCAATCGGCGTTACTGGATAGGCGCGGCTCGACTCCAGATAAGTCGGCGTTCCTGTAGTAGGGCCGCATCTGACTACTATCTCGACCTTTTAGGAGAGGCCTATTTGACCGTTCTAAGACAAAACGAAGAGGAGGGGCTACCTGAGAACGTGTTTACTTTAGTGTGTCATCAGATTAATCGTCTGGCAGATACAGCAACCTGGAAGCGAATGTTTAAGGATCGTTGTCGTGATAGCTCGTATGATGCCCTGGAAGAGGTGCCTTCTGCAGTTGCGTCTGGTATCAGTGGGGATGAAAGTATTCATACCTCACATAGCGGAGAGGACACGGAGATTGCTCTGGCCCTCTATGAGTGCATTGCTGCTCTTAGTACGTTGGATCAGAAGATCACAGTTGCCTACTATTTTGCTGATGCGAAGCTAAAGGATCTTACCTCATTGCTCGGGGGGCAGGGGACCACGAGTGCCTTTAAGCGCAAACAAGCAATACTGAAGCGCCTGACGAACTGCCTCGACGGCAAGGGCTTTAAGGTGGAGTCGACCTGCCTATGATCGGTAGATTGCAATTGGACTTGAAAGTCTGGTAATGAACAGTAAGTCGTATAGTGTTGATGAAATTCTCCGTAGAGTCGCTGAGGATTCGAAGAGTGCGCTCTCTAAAGGTATCGAGATTTCTTCAACCTTTGAAAGGTGCTGGCCTAGATTTCGTATTGAGGCTCACTCAACTGAGCCTACTTTGGTGTTCCAGAAATGGCTCGAGACACACGTTCCAACTTGCCTTCCGTGCCAAGAGATTGTGAAGACTGTTTCGACGACTCGTAAGGCTTCATCAGACATGGAAACCGTCGTAGAGCATTCCTTGCTCATCCCGAACTCAATAGCGTTTGAGAGTCAGTTGCTCTTTGCTGCCTCATCAGGGCATCCCTGGGAGCCGGACTTTACCCAATATGACAAACTCCCTTATGTTGACTACCTTAGGCTAGGTTCGTGTCCTGCACATCCGCAGGGTGTTTGGCTTGTCTTTATTCAAAGAACGGTAGTCTTAGGGCTCATAGGAGGGGAGCCCAAATCAGATGGGATTAACGTCCCGCAAATCGTTGTTGGCGATGAACGGACTCCTTTTGAACTCAAGAAAATCTCTTTCGCTGACAGCGCGTTCCTGTTCCCTCCAGAATTTGGAGGGGATAAGAGCATTCATTGTTTTCAAATCCTTGCCGGGCAGGGGTGCTTGGTAGACCAGCCCATACGGTTCCCTGGCCTGCTTGTCAGTCCTGTGTTGATTCAGTCGGCACGACCTGAGGGGCTAACACGTCGCGATCCGTTCGTGAGTCTGATCGATAAGGGATTACCCCAACCTCTTTTTGACTGCCTTGATCAAATGGGGCAAACGCCAGCATTAATTGCTCGGACGTCTTTTTATCTACGAATTCTTAAGAAACAAAAACGGCGCCTAGAGGAATCTGATTGGAATTGGGCGCGTTCCATGCCTTGGCTGAACGATAACCTAACGCCTCGCTTTCCGGGGACTCATGAATGAGTAAGGGAAGTCCCCAAGCCTCCGAGACAAGAATTGTAGCGGTCTATTCTCGAGATGATGGCGAGGCCGTCTTACAACCGATTCTCATCGCCCCAGCTTCCGAGTCAAACTGGGAAAAAGGGGTCCGACTTCCGATTGAAGAATTAGACAACGACAACCGGATTCAAAATGGGCCTTACCTTTCCTGCTTGCTACCCCAAGCGCCGCTGGCACATCGAACTTCAATTAGTTATGTGAATCCTGGTGGAGAAATCGATTCCTATCTTAAGAGACGAGGGACCGATGAACGGAGTAAGTCTCATATCCTTATGGTCCTTCTGGGGCTTTTCGCACAGGGGGCTGATCAGCGTTTAAGAACGACCGCCTTCAAGGATCGATTGGCGCTGTGGAGTGCTAGCACATGGCCTTCCAAGGCTGGTCGTTTGCAATCGGTCGGAATGCTTGATGCCAAACTCAACATTCTCCTTGATGGCTACAGTACAGGTGGTACGGAATCTATAGACCGGCTAATTCTGTCGAGCTCGAATCAGGGCACGATCAGGGAGATTCTATCGAATCCTCAAATGACTCGACTCAAGATCGATTCGGAACAAGTCAGTTGGTCAGGTAATACGGTCACGCTGCATCGAGTCACGAAGAAAGGGGTTCGTCGCCTGAAAATTGTGTTTCTGGAATCCTGGGATGAGGCTCTCGAAAACGTCTTTGGCCAAGCCCTCATAAAAGAGTATGCCCGTCAACTCTCGTGGGACCGTGTTCGCCTACCACTAGCCTTGGTAGCCCTTCTTACTCTTGCTGCTGGCGTTTTTATTTGGGGGCATTTCAATCAGAAAATTGCTTTTAAGATTGTAGCCGACAAAGGAAGAGAGCCACGGTCGCTTGTTGGTCTCAAACCATCGGGGAGCCAGGCCTTTCGTGTTAGTTTTAGGCATTCGATTGGAGCGATGATTCCAGTCAACGTGGATGGACGAGGCAGAGATGAGGTTATTATTGGGCTGTCCCATGGTCAATTAGACCAGTCAGACGAATTCTTGCCCGGGACGGTCATTGCCTTCAATGGGTTTGGCCGCGAACTCTGGCGCTCTCGGGTTTCAGATTCTCGATATCATGGATTGTCCCATATTGCCACTCCCTTTGGGGTCCAGTGGATAGAGCAAGTCAATCGTAGGGGCAGGGAACCGATTGTGATCGCTGGCTATAACAGCGATACGCTGTTTCCGTGTGTTGTCCGCGGATTCTCGCCTGGTGGAGTGATTCTTTTTGAATTCGCTCACCCTGGTAGACTCTACAATTTGCACGCTTTCGAATCGGGGCGTGTCGTTTTTGCAGGCCACCTGAATCTATCCCGAGCTGTGCTTGAGGCAAAAGGGGTTCGTATTGACGATCAACGTCAATATGGGAGTTCTTTGTTTGCCGTCGATATTGAAACATTGATGGAGCAATATCAAAGGAACGAAGCCGCCCTTACCGACAAGACGGGGAGGGCTGCCGAACCACCTCCAGCCGTTTGGTACTATGCTTTATCTTCTACCGCTTGCGATTTTCTTCATGATGACGAGCTTAAGCCGCAGATTGATGGTTCTATGATTGCCGAAACTGATGCTGGGATAATGTTTCAGGTGCAAGAGGATGGCAGTTTTACATCCTTCGCTTCGGCAAGTTTCGAAGCCTCCCACCCTGAATTGACTCTCGTGAAAATGCGCGATTAATTCCCATCATTAGCTTGCTCGACGACGGCACGGTAGAACTGCTGATCTCGGTCTTGGAGATCTGTGATTGGTAGTGATTGCGATCCCGCAAAGTTTTCAAACATTCTAAATTCTTCCCAAGTGCTAAGGTCCGTCGATGTCTCTATTCTAACGCTTGCCCCAATTGGGCCGAGAATCGTTAACAACCCACTATTTCCTTCAGCAATGAACTTGGCGGATGCTTTCAATGGTGTAGGAGTCACCACCAGTTGTTGAATCCAGTAGTGGGTGCAGGTTTCTCCCCCGTACCAATCCAGTTTGTTTTCTCCCTTGATACCAGGCAAAGTCCAGGTGTCCGTTACATACCAGTGTGAGCCTCCGTGATTTTCGGCCGGGTCGTAATCTGTTGCGAATTCTTCGCCGTTTAAGCGAATGCTAACAGGGGAATAGCCCCCGCCAGGGCAACTCGCGGCCGCTGAGGAAAGATGGGTGATTTGAACATCGATTTGCTCTGCTTCCTCTAGATGGAACGTGGCCGTAAACCCGGTATCTCCGTCGTTACACTGTATGCGCCAATTGTTTCCATAGAAGGCGTTGAAAACGAAACAGTCTTGGGGGATGATTTCGATACCTTTTGTGATGATCTCAGGTCCAGAAAATGCCGCAAAAGTTTCGAACTCAGGTGTTTTTACCAACGTTGCTTCAGGGGCAAATAAGGCGTTGTTGCTTTGGTTTGGATCGCTGAATCCTTCCGTGTCGATTGTCATGTACCAAAAGAATGGATTTGGCCGACTCGGCACGATGAGATCCGCGCGATTAATTCCTGGGAGATCAAAGCTACGATCGCTATTTGCCGCCATCTCAAGAGGAGCTGTAAAAGTCTTGACCAGCAAGTCATCGGCACTTATGGATTCATCATCGGAAATCCAAACATGAATGTGGAGCAATCTTGGCTCTTCGCCTTCGATTTGAACCCAATCATCGGGGCCATTGTTTCGAAGAGTGAATAAGACTTGGCCTGGAGCGAAAGTTTCTACCCACGCTCGCGGGTTCAGTTCAAAGCTAGCAATCTCGATATCGGAATCCCCTATTGCTATTGAGGCCTGTAGACCCAAAATGAAAAGGAGCAAATAGACTGCTAGACGAAGTTGGTTAGAGGCACGAGAGTTCTGATTCATTTTGTGTCGCTATTAGGTATACTGTCTATTTGAGATTTGTGGTAGGTTCTGGGGCTAATTGCAATCAAAAACAGTCAGTTACATCAAGCTATATAATGTTTCAATTATTCTTTGAAGACGGATCTGTCCTGGGAGAAGGGTGCTTTGTTTTGTCTTCGGCAAGAAGATCAGCTATGAGATGTTGGTCTTTTAACCTGAGGTGTGTTCATGATTCCGAATATGAGATTGCTGCCCTCTAAAGTGCCTGTCGAAAAACTGTGCTCGGCTAGATCGTTACTATGCGCGTGCTTTCTATTCGCGTGTCTACGACTGGTTCAAGGCGACGCTGCTGATTCGGTCGTTGTCTTCAATGAGCTTCAATACCAACCGGTCGATGAAACGGCTCAGTCCGAATGGATTGAGCTGCGAAATATGATGGGGGTGACAGTGGATCTTTCTGGGTGGTATTTGGACTGTCTCTTATACACATCTGACGCTGCCGACGACTCCTTACGTGTA
>OJGX01000735.1_pt1 | contig 14899 bp, 9 predicted proteins | sample 1594661 | NCBI WGS metagenome assembly OJGX01 (sample SAMN05416839, study PRJEB24817) | seawater metagenome | isolation source: Sea water | place: Canada:Atlantic | collected 2013-07 | reverse complement strand
GAGATCATGCCTAGTCTCGTGGGCTCGGAGATGTGTATAAGAGACAGGTTTGTAAGTCTGTATGGTGGCTAGCTTCTACGATGGTGGCGTTATGCTGAGCTAAAAATTGGCTTACGCTGGCTACAAGTCCAACTTGATCTGGGCAATCAATGACCAGTCTTAATGTTTGTTCCATGGAGAAATCATCACTTCAAAAATTTGCACCTGTTTTACCTTGCCTGCCGTGTAAGGTAAATAGCGAATCGTTATTGATTAGCTCAATTAGTATTATTTTTTGCTTAAAATGAAAAACGTGGTGAAAATGGCCAGCTTAATATTGGTCTATACAGGACTCCATGGGAGCTAGAAACAGATTCGTATAATGTCAGCTCAGTATTTTGAAACGTGAAGTTCGGTTCAATTAACGCTGCTGGAGGATTTTCATGGCATTTTCGAGCAAGGGTTAAATGAGAGATATAATCCCGTTTTTGCATTTTAATTCCACACGAGGCAGCCGCTTTTTGTAAACAATCGACTAGTTCAAGCTGTTCTTTTGGTAGTGCTGTATTGCCTAGCCACAACGCTTTGGGTTTTGACCAATAACCTACGTAGTCCAAGGTGATGGAAAAGCACTGCATGTTCAAATGGCTATCCACGTATTGATTTAACGCGTCCAAGTGGTTCTCGGTTATTTCTCCTAAAAAAGCTAACGTTATGTGTAAGTTACTCGCTTTGACAGGGCTAAAAAAATGCGGAAACGCCTTTTCTCGCCAAGCGTCTATAGCAAGTTTGCTTGATGGGGGTGGGGTGAGTGCAAAAAAAGCGCGCATTAAGAACTCCTGAAATTTCTGAAAAATACACCATCAGAGGATACACTAATCACAGACCTTGTTATGGGGTCGTTGTTGATAACCTGTATGAGATAAAGCCTTGCCCACTGTGAAAATGTCATTACCCGTCGAAGAGATTCTACCTTCATTAAATAGTAGCCTACATAAGCGAGACGTTATTTTAGTCGCGCCGCCAGGGGCAGGCAAGTCCACATGTGTTCCCCTCGCTTTATTGGAGCATAGCGCCTTTGTAAAGCAAAAAATGATTATGTTACAGCCTAGGCGAATTGCTGCGCGCAATATTGCGCATTTTCTAGCGCGGCAATTAGGGCAAGAGGTAGGCCAAACAGTGGGTTATCGAATTCGTGGCGAGAGCAAAGTAGGTAAAGACACGCGTTTAGAAATTGTCACTGAAGGAATTTTGACGCGAATGCTACAAAATGACCCTGAGTTATCAGAGGTTGGTTTGGTGATTTTTGATGAATTTCATGAGCGTAGCATGCACGCTGATTTTTCACTTGCGCTGTGCTTAGAAGTCAAAGACGCCCTTCGAGACGATTTGCGCCTATTAGTTATGTCAGCCACGCTTGACGTTTCAAGTCTCAGGGAGCTTTTGCCTAGCGCCGAGTCCATTGCTTGTAGTGGCAGAAGTTATCCTATTGAAACCAACTATCGGCCTGATACCAACAATGGTTCAATCGTAGATAAAACTGCGCGCCTCACATTATTTGCCGCATCTGAGCACCAGGGAGATATTTTGGTGTTTTTGCCCGGGCAAGGTGAAATTCGGCGTTGTGAAAGAGCACTCGCCCAGTCGCTGACGAAAGATACCCAAATTCATTGTTTGTTTTCACAACAAGCAATGTCGGCGCAAGAGGCGGCCCTAACGCCAGACCCCCAAGGACGTAGGAAAATTATACTGGCGACTAATATTGCAGAAACCAGTTTAACCATAGAGGGCGTTAGTGTGGTGGTTGACAGTGGCATGCAAAAAAAAGCAATTTACCAGTTAAATAAGGGCTTAACCCTGTTACAAAGCCAGATGATTTCTAAGGCCTCAGCCACGCAACGAGCGGGCCGTGCAGGGCGCTTAGGGCCGGGTGCGTGCTACCGTTTATGGAATGAAGAGCAGCATCAGCGCTTAATTGAGCATGACCAAGCAGAAATACTGACCAACGATTTATCGTCCTTTTTGCTCGAAGCCTGTATGTGGGGGGCGAAAATCACTGACTTTTCCCTTATTGATATGCCCAGCGAAGCGCAGATTACCCAAGCACACAGTGTATTAATGGGCTTGCAAATAGTTGATGAAAACTTGCAGGTGAGCCTGCATGGCAAGGCGGTGCACAGGCTTGGTAGCCAAGTTCATATCGGCACAATGTTGCTTAAAAGCCGACAACTGAGTCCTGCCCATCAAAGTCTAGCTTGCGCTTTAGCGGTTCTGCTAGAAGAAAAAGACCCAATGGGTAATCAAGCGGGTAGTTTGTGTTACGAACGCCTAACGCTGTTACAGCAACAGAAAAATCATTCACTTTGGCGCGGGATACGCCAGTGGCATAAAAAACTAGAATGTAAGTTAACACCCTGGCCACTGGAAGACACCGCTGTGTTACTGGGCTTTGCTTTCCCGCATTGGATTGGCAAGGCAAGTGGTGCAGCGCGTTACGCACTGGTCAATGGTACTGGTGCCCAGCTTTTGGAGCATGACCCGTTAATCGGACAGGATTGGCTAGCTGTCGGTAACATGTTACTGACCGATAGCAGCCGAGCAAATGCCAGAATTACCCTAGCAGAACCATTGAGTCGTCAGCAAATTGACCAGTATTTCAATCACCTGATCATTGCTGAAACTCGATGTGAATGGGATACGTCTCGGGCGGCTATTTCAAGTCACACTGTGCAGCGTTTGGGGCGCATTGTGATGCAAAAAACACCCAGCGCGAAGCCAAGCGGAGAACTAATCATCGCCCTTTGGCACAAGCAAATTGATGCGCGCGGTATAATGGGGCTGCCATTTAACGAGGCGGCACTACAACTTATCTATCGTTTGCGATTAGCTAAAGAACACCTGACGGATGGGCAATGGCCTGATGCCAGTGAGGCAGGCTTGCTAAACAGTGTAGAGCAATGGCTAATGCCATATTTACACGATGTATTGAGTTGGCAACAACTGACTAAAGTCGATTTCTACTCCCTGGTGCTTAATCAGCTGACTTATGCCGATCAGCAGGCGTTAAATCAGCTATTACCCACTAGTATTACCGTGCCTAGTAACAGCCGTATCCGCCTACATTACGACGAGACAGGTGGAGTGTCTTTGTCCGTCAGAATGCAAGAGGTTTATGGATTAACGGACACACCTAGCGTTGCTAGGGGAAACGTAAAAGTGCAAATGGTTTTACTCTCACCAGCGGGACGACCGCTACAGCAAACACAAGATTTAGCCGGGTTTTGGCAAGGTAGCTACAAAGAAGTGCAAAAAGAAATGAAAGGCCGTTATCAAAAGCATTTCTGGCCTGATGATCCTGCAACAGCCCCCGCTACGACCAAAACAAACAAGCGCCGTTTAGCGTCAGGCTGAGCGCACTTTGTGGTAAAAATAAGTCGTGGTTGGGGTAATAGTAAATGGCACTATAGCGTTAGATTTGCTCGCGCTGCAGCGTTTTTAATACACAAAAATACACCTTTGGTACGGTTATTTACTTCAGGCCTACCTGTATTAACAGGTAGGATATGTCACAATAGAACAAAGAAATCTCCCCTTTGACACAGTATTCAATAAATGCCGAAAAAGCCCCAAAAAAAACAGCCTTCTTTGCCAAGTAAATTAAATCCATTTCGTTGGCTAATGCGCCATTGGTGGCGACTACTCATTATTATTGCAGCAGTTATCGCCGCCTACGGAGTATATTTAGACGCACAAATTGTAAAGCAATTTAGTGGCAATAAGTGGCAAGTACCCGCACAAATTTTTGCTCGGCCAATGCATTTAGAACTCAAGCAAGAAATCACTATAAAGGAAATAGTCGAAGAGCTAGAGTTGCTGGGGTATCGAAAAGTACGCCATGCTGACGATACGGGGGAGTATCAATTAAAAGCAACGGGGGTACGTATTCAGCGCAGGGCTTTTCATTTCCCCCACGGACAAGAGTCTGAAATTTCAGTGGACATCACTTTGGCCAATGGCCGCATCAGTAGCTTACGAAACCTAAAAAATAACCGAGCGCTGGATGAAATATACCTAGAGCCTTGGCTGGTTACCCGCTTGATGAGCAGTGGGCGAGAAGACCGTATGTTGGTTAATTTAAAAGGTGTACCTCCGTCTTTGATAAAAGCCTTAGTATTGGTTGAAGACAAGGACTTTTACCAGCATTACGGTATTGCACCCTTGTCGATTTTACGCGCGCTTATTGCCAATGTATCCGCCGGGCGCGCTGTGCAAGGTGGCAGCACCTTGACGCAACAATTGGTGAAAAATCTGTTTTTAACCAATGAAAAGTCACTCGTACGCAAAGCGAAAGAGGCGCTAATGGCGCTGATCATCGATGCGCGTTACAGCAAAGATGAAATTATTGAAGCGTATTTAAACGAGGTTTTTCTCGGCCAAAATGGTAATACTGGGGTACATGGGTTTGGCTTAGCTAGCTTATTTTACTTTGACCGGCCAATCGCTGAACTGAACGTGTCTGAGATTGCCACGTTAGTGGGGATCATCAAAGGACCGTCTTACTATAATCCTCGCCGTCACCCTGAGCGCGTCACCGAGCGCAGAAATCTGGTACTGCGTATTCTTTTTGAAAACAATGAGTTACAGCGAAATGAATACGAGTACGCAATTAATCAACCTTTGAACTTAGCGTCAGGGGCAAGCTTAAAGTCAGGTAAACATCCTGCGTTTATGAACTTAGTACGCAGAGAGCTTAAAACAGTGTTAGCTGATCCAAACATGCGGGAGTCGGGCTTGAAAGTGTTTACCACTTTAGACTCGGTTGCGCAGCGTAAAGTAGAAGAAGCGGTGATCGCTGGAGTCGCCGCGCAGCAGAAGCGCATGAAATTAACTCAGTTACAATCCGCTATGGTCGTCACTGATATCAAAAGTGGTGAAGTGCGCTCTATTGTTGGCGATGCAAATCCTCAGTATCAAGGCTTCAATCGTGCTTTAGATGCTAAGCGTGCCATTGGTTCATTAATTAAGCCGACGATCTACTTAACAGCATTGGAACGCGCTGCACAATATAACTTAGCGACCCCCCTTACTGACGAGGCCATTAAGCTTAAAAGCACCTACGGTAAAGTGTGGGAGCCAAAGAATGCGGACAAAAAATTCCGTGGCCAAGTGACGTTGGTCGACGCCCTAACTCAATCACTGAATGTGCCGACAGTAAATCTGGGCATGGAAGTGGGTTTAGATGATATCGCCTCAACAATCAGGCGCTTGGGCGTGAATGAGCCTATCGATATTTACCCTGCTATGACATTAGGCGCGGTAAATTTCTCGCCAATGCAAGTCAACCAAATGTATCAAACGATTGCCAATAACGGGCGCTTTATACCCTTACATGCAGTTACTGCGGTTCTATCTCCTAAAGATAAGCCATTGTGGAAGTTTAGTGCCAGAGGCGAGCAAAGAGCGGATTTAAAAGCGACTTACTTATTAAACTATGCACTTCATAAAGTGACTCGCGAGGGAACAGCCAAACAAATAAGAAAGACGTTCGGCGACATCAATATGGCGGGTAAAACTGGCACCACTGATGACTATCGTGACAGCTGGTTCAGCGGCTTTGACAATAACATCTTGGTGACTACTTGGATGGGTAAGGACAACAACGAGCCGATTAATTTAAGTGGCGCAACGGGAGCCATGCAGTTATTCATCGGTTATCAAAAGCTGCAGCAACCTAAATCACTTGTTAGGCGTTACCCTAAAGGCCTTGGCATAGCACATTTCGATGAAGAAAGTGGCGCGCTTAGTCGCCCAGGGTGTGCTAACACTATTAGTGTGCCGGCCATTTTAGATGCGCTGCCCCCCGTACCGAAAACATGTAACGGGGAAGTACGCGGGCCGCTCAAAAAGTCACTTTGGGAACGTTTATTTGGTAACTAATGGATGAGTAAATTACTTGTCTTTTTTATCTTTCATTGCAGGAAGGTGGGCTGATTTATTTAGCCTGTCTTGAATGAAAGATTCTGCACCGTTGGTGGTGGTACATTTGATATTTCCGCCGGTTAAGCCAGCCAATATGGCTACACCTTTATTGGTGTAGCTAGAACAATCTGCCAGTATTTCATTTTCTTTTTCTAGCTTTTCGTCCTCAGTCAATTGACTGAGCTCAGGTTTGTCTAACAAACTAGGAGAGGTTTGCTCGCGTCGATAGCGTGCTGCCTCTTCTGCTGCTAACTCAGCGATCGATTGCTGCGTGGTGTTGTGCAGCTGGCCTTTTACCTTATCTGCAACGGTTTGTTCTTGCCCTTCTGCGAGCGTCGGTTTCTTGCTGCTTTCAGGCGGTGCTAAAGGGTCTTGCTGCATAAAACTGGCTTCACTTTCTGTTTTTGGCTGCGCTACCTCGGTCTTTGGGGGTTCTGGAACGGTTTCGGCAACGGCTTCTGGCTCCGGTTCAGGAGCTACAACTGGATCAGGCGTTTGCTCTACTGCTGGTGGCTCTTCGAGTTGTGCTGTGGCTTTGGGCTCTGACACTGGCGCAGGGGCGGTGATAGCAGGGCTGTTTATTGGCTCAAGGCTGTCTATTGGCTCAGGGCTGTTTATTGGCTCAGGGCTGTCCATAGGCTCAAGGCTGTCAACAGGTGTAGATTCAACTTCAGCAGGCGCCTCAATAGGCGGAAAGATCAACCGTGCGGTAATTGGTTTTATTTTCACTTCGCCATCTTTTGACGTATCGAAGTTGGGGATTTCATGTGGCGTTTGGGCAACAAGAAAAAGAATGCCTAGATGCAACAGCACAGACGCTAAAATTATCCATAATGTACCCGTTTTCGGTTTGGGTCTGGGTGGCAGGCTAGGGCTGAAATCCACTTTCATTGGGTAGTGTTCTGTTGTAAGCACGCGATCCTTAATGGGCATAAAGCAGTAAAACAGAGTAGAGTAACAGATGAACCGATAAGTTCAGCGCTTTGAATGTAAAGGTAGTGTAAAGATGAAGCGCGCCTCGCTATTTTTTATCCTTCAAGCCTAAGGTTGTTCGCTTCGCTATGCTTTTGCTGGCTTTTAGGCTGTCCTTTAAACTAAAAAACGCGCTTTATTGACATCTATTTGATGGCAAATACTCTCTGAAACGAGATGATACAAGATTTACTCTCCACCTCGTGCGCTAATTAGGTGCAATTGTCCAAAATTGAACCAATATTGTGCGCTGCATATCAACTAAAGTCCGCTTTTTTATTGTAACTATCTGATTTTTATTAAATAAAATTTATGGCATAGCTCTTGTTCTATTCAATGCAAACAAAGCGTGAATATCATAATAATTATCGGGAGCAGCAATATGAAACTAGTCACAGCGATCATCAAGCCATTCAAGCTAGATGATGTGCGCGAAGCCATTTCTGAAATAGGGATCGACGGTCTAACCGTTACCGAAGTCAAAGGCTTTGGGCGTCAAAAAGGTCACACAGAGTTATATCGTGGCGCAGAATATCAAGTGGATTTCCTACCTAAAGTGAAACTAGAGGTCGCGGTTCAAGACGACCAAGTTGAGCGTCTAGTAGAAGCCATAGTCGGTGCAGCCAAAACAGGCAAAATCGGTGACGGTAAAGTCTTTGTTTATGACTTAGAGCACGCAGTTAGAATTCGTACGGGTGAGACCGACGGCGAAGCTATTTAGAGATACAGAGGATAATAATAATGGAACAAGCATTTCACCTACAATACGCTATGGATACGTTTTATTTCCTAGTGTGTGGCGCACTCGTTATGTGGATGGCCGCCGGCTTCTCAATGTTAGAAGCAGGCCTAGTTCGCTCAAAAAACACCACTGAAATACTGACTAAAAACATCGCTTTGTTTGCGATCTCTTGCCTTATGTACCTAGTGTGCGGTTACGCCATCATGTACGGTGGCGACTACTTCTTAACTGGCATCGAAAGTGTTGATGTAACAGAAACATTAGGCGAATTCGCTGGTCGTGAAGATGGTTTTGAAGGTGGCTCAATTTACTCAGGCGCATCAGATTTCTTCTTCCAAGTAGTATTTGTTGCAACCGCTATGTCAATCGTATCTGGCGCAGTGGCTGAGCGCATGAAGCTTTGGGCTTTCCTTGCTTTTGCTGTTGTGATGACTGCTTTTATCTATCCTATGGAAGGCGGTTGGACATGGGGCGGCAACTCTGTTTTCGGAATGTACAGCTTAGGCGACGACTTCGGATTCTCTGATTTTGCTGGTTCAGGTATCGTACATATGGCTGGTGCCGCTGCAGCGCTTGCGGGCGTATTGCTACTTGGTGCTCGTAAAGGTAAATACACCGCGGATGGCAAAGTGAACGCTATTCCAGGCGCTAACTTACCAATGGCGACATTAGGTACATTCATTTTATGGATGGGTTGGTTTGGCTTTAACGGCGGTTCAGTTTTGAAGCTAGGTGATATCGCGAATGCTAACTCAGTGGCCATGGTATTTTTGAATACGAACGCTGCGGCAGCAGGTGGTGCAGTTGCTGCTTTAATCTTGGCCAAAATATTATTTAAGAAAGCTGACTTAACCATGGTTCTTAACGGTGCGTTGGCAGGCTTGGTAGCGATTACCGCTGAACCTTCTACACCTTCAGCGTTAGGTGCGACGATTATCGGCGCAATCGGTGGTATTATTGTTGTATTCTCAATCATTAGCTTAGATAAACTGAAAATTGATGATCCAGTGGGCGCTATCTCGGTTCACGGTGTAGTTGGTTTCTTCGGCGTAATGGTTGTACCTGCAACAAACGACGGCGCAACGTACCTAGGTCAATTCGTTGGTGCACTTACCATCTTTGTATGGGTGTTCTTTGCTAGCTTGATAGTATGGGCAATCCTGAAAGCGGTAATGGGTATCAGAGTCTCTGAAGAAGAAGAATTTGAAGGTGTTGATATTAGCGAATGTGGTTTAGAAGCTTACCCAGACTTCACGACCGGTCGTTAATCACGCGTTCAGATAAACAAAACACACATGGTGGGCAAACAATAATAATAGTACCCACCTTGCATTCTTTCTAGAGTGTGAAGTAAAAATCAAAGCCTCGCTTATTAAGCGAGGCTTTTTCGTTTTATTTGCTTAGGGTTTTAATAAATTTTAAAGGGGGAGCGGTGTATTTCGCTTTAAATGCATTACTAAAATTGGCTGAGTTAGAGTATCCCAGTGCATCTGATACGTCTTGTGTTGACGGCAATTGGCGTAATAGTTTAGACGCTAAATAGAGTCGATAACTGATAATGTATTCTTGGCTAGATAGCTGAAAGTATTTGTTAAGCAGTGGATACAGTTTACTTTTTGGTTGAGTCATCAACGCGTATATGTCTTTTAGCTTGTCACCAGATTTAATACGCTTTTGCGCCGCTTGATGAAAATCCAGCAAAACCGCTAACTCCTTATCGTTCATGTCCAGCGCACTCAAATGGGCTTGTTCGCTCTGTGTCATACTGGGGCTGGCTGAAAGAAGCGTTTTTATTTGTTCTTCTAGAATGTCGCTATAGCGCTCTGCTTTCTCTAAGAATACAGTCGCCCCGTGCTGCAGCGCTTTTTTATGGGTATCATTTTGCGCTGAACCGGTTAAAAACAACATAAATACGGTTTTAGAATGTTTTCTTCGCACAGCGCGCATGAAGTTCAGGCCATTCATCGGCTGCATTAACCAATCTACGATAATTAGAGATGGATTGACCAGCGAGATATTATCAAGTGCAACGAGTGCTTCATGATAAACAAAAGGTTCTACCTTTAGATCCAAGCATAACTCTTCTAGGTAGTCAGTCATTGAGCTGTCGTCGTCAATGATCATCACTTTTCGGGTGTTTTCCGTTAGCGTATCTAGTTCTGCGAAATAGTGATCAATTAACATCGTTACAAACAGTGTTGAAAAATGGTTGGGAAACGTTCATCAATAACCTAGTTAGTTCACGTTTCGCTAAGGGGGATTTTAATCCAAACATTTGTGCCTTTGTTGTTGTTTTTAGTGACAAAATCAATGCTGCCATTAAGGATATCGAGCAACGACTTTACATTGGTTAAGCCCACACCGGACCCCCTACTTTTGTATGAGTTGCTATTAGAGCGATAATGCAACTGAAAAATCTTCTCTAAATCTTGCTCATCAAATCCACATCCTCTATCTCGAATATTGACCTGCAACTGTGCGCCGTGTAATTCAGCAAATACATTGACCACACCACCTTGTTCTGAAAACTTGATGGCATTGCTGAGCAGGTTTTCTAGGATCAAAAACAAGGCTTTTTCTGGGGCGAGAAGGCTTAATTCGTTGTGAATGGAGGGGGCTATTTCCACCTTAATAGAAACACCAGTGTCATGGGCGACAGGTTGCAATAACTCAATGGTTTTAAGTATCGTTGTGCGTATTGCTTGCAACGTAAATACTGGTGCTTGGTAGCCTTGTTTACTTAATTGTAAAAGCTCATCAATCAACTCAGAGGTATCGCTAAGGGCGCTTTGCAACTTATGGTTTTTACGTTTAAGGCTATCAATGTCGCTATGAGTGAGTAGGTTGCTGTGCTGCAAACGTTTGTCTATTTGTTTAGATAAACCAATACTGGCAAATATAGGAGATTTAAAACTGTGTTGGATTTGTAAGTACAGGTTTTCCTTAAAGGATAGGTGTTGTTTGATCTGACTATGTTGTTCAGAAATCATGCGGTTTTTATTTACCAGCATACGTGTATAGCGCCGATCGTACAGCCATTTGAGTATAATAAAGATAAGTAGCGAAACTAAGATTAGGTAGCCGAAATAGGCGATAGGAGAAAGTAAAGGATGGCCTTTCTTGACGACGCTAAGCACGTCATCAGTCTTGGTGGATAAAGGGACAGTGAATTGCCCATTTGCTAGTCGGCTCAAGCTTAAATTCGGTGTGCGATAATCTATATTTTTAGCCTCAGGCGTCACTAAGCCGAAATATGGATTGCTAAAGGTGAGAGTGAAATCTCGTACGGCCCAATCAAGTGTTAATTGCTGGGTCAAAAACATGGGGCCTGAGGTAATTTGCGGCACTTTTTGCCACAGGCCATAGGTCTCGCCAGCGTAATCAATGCTTGAAATCACGCGAGAATAAGACGGCACATCTTTCGTGATAAAGGTTTTAGGGTCAAACACTACAAAACCATTAATTGTTCCCAGCACTAATCGCTGTTGAGTATCCAGTAAGGCTGCGTTGAGATTATGTTCGTTGCTTGATAAACCATGTTCTTCTTTGAGTACCAATGCTTTGCCTGTTTGCATAGAATATTTATACACGCCGTTATTCGATGTCACCCACAGCGTATCGTCGTGTAAATCAGGCGCTGGTTTTTGTATCACGACAGAATAAGCGTTGCCTTGAGTGATCCCCAGATATTCAAAGCTGCTGAGGTTTTCATCGAAAATGTATACCCCACCATCCGTGGCAACAAAATACTTCTCGTCATGCCAAGGAGTAATATCGAACACCCAATCGGTCTTTAAGTCTGAGTTGTGCTCATCGAAATGGCGAAATTGATGACTGGTTAAGTCAAAAATACTTAAACCGCCACCCGTACCGATCAGCACTTTTGTGTCTTTCATCGTTAGTGTATAAATATCTTTTCTACCCATGGCATGTTCGGTTCCCCACACTTGCCATGTTCGATTGTTGGTGTCAAAAGAGACTAAACCCACTGTTGAGCCAATCCATAATGTATCGTCCTTCATGGCCAAACTGTAGTTATAAGAAGCGCCTATGGGGGAGTTGGTTTCGTCAAAATGCTGAATGACTTCATGTGTGTGGGCGTCTACTTGATACAGGTTATTACGCGCCGCCACCCACAAAAAATCACCTGATTGCAAGGTGTCATAAATGACTTGATTGCCCAATGCAGAAATGGGGTGAGCACGGTTCTCATCAAACAGATACAAGCCAGCTAGCGTGCCTACCCAATATTTGCCAGCTGTTTGCTCGGTGAATGACAAAATATAATTGTTGTACGTTTGACTGTCTGTTGCCCGATATATAGCGACTTGCTTACGTTGCAAATTGGTTACCGATAGCCCGCGGTTTGTACCTACCCAGATACGACCAGCTTCATCCAACACTATTTTGCGTACCGTATTGCTTAATAAAGAGTGGTTGCTCAAATTATTGTGGTAGATGTTAGTCCAGCCACGTTGCAAAGGCTGTTTAGCATCAAGTGAGCGATAATTTAACCCAAAGCGCGTACCGACCCACAACGTATTGTTTGTATCTAACGCCAGCGTAAGGATTCGGTTGGCTGATAGGGTATCTGATATATCTGAATCAGCGTATATGTGATGGTAGCCGCCTGCGGCGCTTAAAAAATGTAAGCCGTTATCGGTTGCCAGCCAGAGCCCACCTTCGTCGTCAAATAACATATCCTGAATATGGTTATTTTGAGTAGATTGCTGACTCAGTGGTTGTGAGACAAATTGAAGGTCTTTCAAGTTGTATGCAAACAGTTCGTTATTGCCACTAAACCATACTTTTTCACGTTCTGGGTGATATAAAATCTTACGTACAAAAAAGTGACATTCCTCTGTTTGTTGTGCCTTGGCGCAATAGTCGACTGGCAGTGAGCGTGGTGAGGTTTCACCACCGTAAAATGCTTGAATATGAAGCGCGTTGTTCAGTATATAAATACCGCGATCCGTCCCTAACCAAAATCTGTCCTTTACTTGCGTAATGGAGTACACCCCAGCACCCGATAGATCAACATATTGCTTGTTGCCTGTTAATTGTTCAACAACGACCAATCCATCAAGAGTGGCAACAAAAAGGCGCTCATCGAAAGCTTTAATGTCGCGAATGTAACGATAATTAGGCAAAGAACTAGGGCTGAGATCGACTAAGGTAACCGTATTGCCATCAAAGCGATGGAGCCCGTCTTGAGTGCCTATCCACGTAAAGCCATATTGGTCATTCGCTAGGCTATAAACAGATGCTTGGTTTAGTCCTTGTTCTAGTGAAATGTTATCGAAATAGAAGTCTCGCTTTACCGCTTGTTGCTTTGTTTGCGGTACGGATAACGCGGAAAAACTACATAAAATCAGACTGATTAAAAGAGTAAAAAACTGCACAAAACGTCCATGTGTCAAGGGCTTACAAAAACTAAGTATGCAAAATTTCATCGGTCTAGGAAACTATTAAAGTTTATTCATTTATTGTGCTAATTCATTCTTTTACCTGAGGTAAATCGCCGCAGCCCTTTGTTTATCAGCTTATTAGTGACTTTTTAGCGACACTAAAAGCGGTGTAATACTTTCTAACGTTTTAACCTTTGACATCGATTCAAAGGAGACACTGTTGAGGTTTGTTTCATTCTATTTTGAGAAGCGTTTATGGGATGGTTTGGAGCAACAGCAGCGAATGATAATAAAAAATGCTAGAAGTTGATTAAGGATAAGTATGAAAGCACACAAGACGTTAGTTTCCATGTCAGTAGCAGCGTTGCTCAGTGCATGTGGTGGTTCTTCTAACGATAGTATCGATACACCCGTCGTTGTCGCGCCTGCCCCAGTGGAAACCACCATTAGTGGAAAAGCGATTAAAGGTTTATTAGCCAATGCAGTCGTCACTGTATTCAAATATGTTGATGGCGAAGCGATAGCCCTATCCGGTGATGAGCTAAAAGACAGTGAAATAAAAACAGATGCGCAAGGCGGTTATACCTTTACCGTGTTGGATTATACAGGCCCTATCAAAGTAGAACTGTCAGTAGACAGCGATAGCCCAACGACTATGGTGTGTGATGCTCCTTCGGGCTGTGGTAGCGCCGAATTTGGTGAAACAGTCGATTTAACCGCACTAGATCCAAACTTTACCTTATCCTCAGTAGCGAATGTTACGTCAGGCGAAGAAACTCAAATTAACGTTTCTGCATTGACACACTTAGCGACCTTATTGGTTGAACAGCAAGAGACCATTAGTGCAGACGTGATCACTGAGCAAAGTGCCATTATTGCCAACACTTTCAAAATTCAAGGTAGTTTATCAAGTCAAACCCCAACGTCAGTCGAAGATAGTGCACAAGTCGCTGATGAAGATAACGCCAACGAGCTGCGCTACGGGCTGATTAATGCGGGTATCGCCCAAGCGTTATTCGCTGGTGAAAGCAGTGCAGAAAATGTGATGTCAGAGAAGTTTGCCGCGCTTGCGGCTGATCTGATAGAAGGTAATGGTCAATTGCTGAATAGCCAAGATGAAGATGACGATTTTGAATTGGCGATCAGCGATGTATTATCGGGCGCGCAATCAGCGGCTAACACGGTTGCTCAGCAAGTAGCCGATAACGCTGAACTAACTGATACTCAAGCGCTTCTCACCTCGTTATCTCAGCTTGATGTAAAACTAGCCAACGAACAACAAAATAATAACCTACTGGCGGGTGAAAGCGGACGAGTAGCGGTAGGAGCCGATACTGTCACCCAAGGTGATGCAGTGGCCAAAGCCAAAGCTATGGTTGATGATGTGCGCGTGTTAGCAAATTTGTTCGATTTACAAAGCGACGAAAATGCCGCTGTGACCACGTTAGGCGAAGAGTATTTAACCTTGCTAGATGAAGCAGGGCAAATGATAGAAGTCCAGGCGGATGACTTTGTATTGCTCAGCCAAGTGGCTCAAGCCGTCACGCAACTCAGTTTAGTGCTAGAAGACGAAAGCGAAACACAAACCCAGTTTACCATTAGCGAGCTTATCGACGCTGAAGGTATAACCGGTAGTATTACCTTTGATGAAGAAAATTACCTGTATGCTATTGATGCATCTTCCGCCGACGGTCAAGTAGTGAAGTTGACTGCGAGTGTCTCGCTTGACGATACTGGTACAAAAGTAACCCTAGCGCTAGAAGGGGAGCTAGACCTGTCTCTTATACACATCTCCGAGCCCACGAGACTAGGCATGATC
>OJGX01000734.1_pt1 | contig 14904 bp, 10 predicted proteins | sample 1594661 | NCBI WGS metagenome assembly OJGX01 (sample SAMN05416839, study PRJEB24817) | seawater metagenome | isolation source: Sea water | place: Canada:Atlantic | collected 2013-07 | reverse complement strand
TCAGATGTGTATAAGAGACAGGTCCAGTTCCCTTCGCCGTCCAAACGAGCGATGAACCCCTGTGTCGCGCCGTCCGACGTCAATTCATGGTCACCGAAGCGAGCCACAGTTTTAAAGACACCGACAAGCCAAGCGCCACCATCTGGGTCTAAGGCCAGGCCGCGTGGGGCGACGGAACCCGTCGCACCAGCCGTCCAAAGCCAGCGTCCGGCCGGGTCCACCAGCGCCGCGAACAGCTGCCCTTCATCGGGATTCCCGTCGAGGACTTCGTCCCCTAGCGCCACGTTGCCATCATGACGACCCGCGATCCAAACGTTACCGTTGCCGGCGATCGCCTGGACCGGATCGCTACTGCCCGCCCCGGCCGTCTTCGTGCCTAGGGGCCAGCCACAGTCCAGAGGCAGCGTCGTGAAGGCCCCTTCCGCAACTTGGATATTCTCGTCCTGGGGAAACGCCTCGTTGACGGCCAAACCGCGATAATTGTATTCGGTATCGGGAGTAAGCCCGGTCAAGACCGTCTCGATTGAAAGCACCGCCTGACCAGCCTCTAGCACGGTGACAGGCGTGGTCTGAACCACTCCCGCTTCGTCCGGATTCTCCCCAGCCGGCCACCAATCGAACCAGACCTGGGTCGGCGCACCTCCAGGGTGCACCAGAGCCCGCAGCGTCGCCGTCACCGCCAGCACCGGTCTCGGCTCCTCCAATGTCAGACTAGGAGGGCGCTCAACGGATCCAAGAAAATCCCCAGCAAGCAACGCCGTCATCCGGTCTGGTCGGTCGTCGGAGTCGACCTGCGTATTGTATCGACGGGCCTCCTCAGACCGAGGAAACATGCCGGGTGGGTTGTAACGGAAGAGCCGCACGTTGAAGACTTTCTCGCGACTAATGCCACCCTGCGTGGAACGGGAATAGTCATAGAGGATGGCTATGTCAAATAGGCCCGCCTCCCCTTCCAAGGCTTGTTCAGCGCCGAATCGGCCCATAACAAAAGAACGGCGGGAACGGTCCTGGTTCTCCCATCCCGGGGAAACCATCGAGCCAGTCGAGCCAATCGAGAGGTCAGGATTGATCTCAATCGATTGCACGTTTCTTCCCGCGTAAATGAGTTCTGGCTCTGAATCATCGTCCGTGTCTGCGATGTGAAGTGAAAGCGGCCAACCATTGTTTCCATTCGTCTGATGCAAGCTCTGGGGCCTCGAAAGATCTTCGGTGAATCCTGCGGCAGTGTCCGTTCCGTCCGCCACGCGAAGATGCCACGTGCTCGCCGAACTGTTATTGCCAATGTGATAGGCTACGGCCAGTTCCTCATCGTCATCGCCATTAAAATCATGGGCAATCGCCGCCACGCGCGAAATCCACACCGTGCTTCGGTCGTCTTTAAGATGCATACCGGCGGCCTCGTCAGTCGTGCCGACCGGAGTCAGTCCTTCAATGTCGCCGAAGTAACGCCGGGCGTAGAGCCGCCAGTTGTCACTGCCGCCGTCGATGGCGACTTCCTCAACCCCTACAAGCACTGCCTCGTCTCTGCCATTGCCGTTGAAATCGCCGGCCGCCAGATCGAAGTTCGAACCGGTTCGCATGAAATACAAGGGCTCGGAAACTTGTTCGGGCCCAAAGACCGGATTGTCCAAGGTGCCATTGAAATCAACCGGGAACAGGTGGACCATCAGGTCTTCCCCCGTGTAGGCGATCACTAGTTCGTCCGCCTGATCTTCATCAAGCTGTAAGGCGACGATCCGGATCAGCGTCGGCCGTTCCCCGTCTTCCGGATTGGCCACGGTGCCGGGAATTGGGACCGAATACACGTCGGACAAGGGGTCTTCATTGCCTTGAACGTTGGCAACACTCAATCGGAGGGAAAGGCTGTCATCAACCCAGCAGAACACCGGATCGGGGCGGCCGTCGTTGTTCAAGTTCGCCGTGATCGCGTCCTGAGCCTCCTGGCCGTCTAGGCCATGGGTCCCTTGGAGTTCGACCGGGGGCTCGACCGGATCGAGCACTTCTGTCTCGGTCGTCTCGTAGAATTTGGCCCATGCGCTGCTACTTCGATCCTCGTTCCAAAGGAGGAGGATTTCATCGCGCATCTCAGGAACCTGAGCGGTCACGCTCGAAGTTAAAAGCATCGCGCAGGCCAGTCCGAACCAAATAGCCGGTTTCAAAGATAGGAAGGAATTCATGGAAATCATGGCGTGATAGACTCGAGGCTAGTCGGGTTCAGCGAGCAACAGAGCGAGGTTCTGGATTCAGTTCACCAATATCAGAGACACGGATCAGCCGAAACCGGCCCGCAACGCGGATAGGACGATGATGGATTCCTTCGATGGTCTCGTGGTAGACACCACCCAAGACTCCATAGCCGTAGTCTGGCGGCGAACCAGATGCCGCCGCGTCATCGTCGAATTCGAACTCAATGCGACGAGTGATTGGAAAGGCCTCCTCCTTGAACGCCTCAAAGCGGACGTCCAGATTATCGTGGTCCGGATGGAAACGATGACGGTAAGGATGGGTCGGGTGATTGGAACCTAAGGTCAGCGTTCCATTCAGCCGCAACCCTGTGCCGATATCGCCCTCCAGATCCAGCGCGTTACGGGAGCCGCCGTCGAAGTCGTATCCGATCGAACTGAGCCGCCGTCCGACCGGAACACCGTCACGCAGAGTCACCCCGGTGAAGGCGTCCGCATTCTCATAATCGCTGAGGAGAACATGACGACCGGGCTCGTCCTCGACGCGGAAACCGTCATCCCCTTCACGGTAAGTCCCGTCCTCCCACAACTGGATAACTTCCTTGAGGAGACGGCCCTGACCGCTGGCATCCATGTGGAGCAAGACCCGCAACGGGAATGCAGATTGGGCGTCGGTGGTCCGTCCGGGCTCTTCCGAATGAACCTCGGCCACGGCATTCACATTAGCCACTCCGACCCAAAGTCCAGCGTGTGGGTGTGAGTCGCCATGGTTCGACGCGCGACGCAACGCCCCTACGGCAGTGCGTTGCGCTGAGACCGGGAGCCACAACCGAGTCCCCCGTCCGTCTAGGACCTGAAGAACCGCTCCGTAATCAGCCTCGCTGAAGGTCTGCCGGCGCGGTGCCAGACGTAGCAGACCTTGGGCACCGACATCCAAAGCCCGCACCCAAGGTTCCGAGAGAACCGGCCATTCCGTCGTGCCGGCATCTCCGTCTAAGTTCCACCGAGCCAGTCCGGTGGGATCTCCAGAAACCACCGAGACAAGCAAGGTCGCCGATTCAAGCCCGTTGTTTCGAAATCGGACGATCGATTCACGCAAGGTCAGACCGAAGTCCAACCCTTCTGAATCCTCTAATGTCATCTCCAAAGGAGCGACGAAGCCCGAGCTTGCGTTCGCATAAGCCCAGTAAGCCTCCCCGGGACCGATCGGGTCGCTGGGATCCACTGGAATCCAGGCACCAGCCGCGTTCATCCGGTAGATCGGTTCGAGATCGCCATTGGCCGGATCATGATGCGCTGCGCGCCCGCGGAAGAAATCCTCGAACGAAGGTGGCTGTGATGGATCGATCGGAAACCCTCGTAGGTTATAGGCGGCCGCCGTCCAGTCGGGATAACGAGGCGACGGCGTGCCACGGACCGTCCATCTCACCGAGACGTTTCCCCGGATCTGGATTAGGTAGGGCCGAGGACCTCGGATTGTGAACAAGGAAGCGACACGGGCGCCGGGATTGTCCGCCGGGAAATGGACCAGCCATTCGGGATCATTCCACGCCGCCTCGTCCTGGTCTTGAATGAAATCTACGGAAGAGAGCGGTTCCTCACGGGTCCACACCGATTCGTATGGAATCCCCGCCAGAGCCACCGCCGGATCCGTGTCAACCGGAACGACTTCCAGGAAGATCGCGTTCCAGCCTGGTTGAAGCTCGAACGATTGCTCGATAGGCGAAGCTGATAATGTTGCCAGACTGAGCATAGCGCCTGCCGGAACCAGCCCGAAGAAGGACCGAATCAACGTGAAAAGCCAACGTTTCGGGGAGGAGAGGAAAATCTGGTAGTGCATGGTTTACTAAGACAATTGAAGAGTATGAGCACAGCGGTCGGCTGGTGCTTCCGTCATCCAATATAAAGATTTAAAGTGAGATTCACCCAAGCCAAGCGTCCAATCGCCAAGGCCCCAGAGGAGGCGAAGAAAGATCTCTCGGAATGCCAAGCAGCATTCGGTTGGCCCAGCCTGTATCACCGGCGTTCTCAATTCCGACTGTCGGTCCTGAAATTTCATATCACATCGCTAGGTAGCATTTCGAGCAGACTGAAGCTGGAGACGCTGCCACCTTGATCGACGCCCCAAAGCACCCTTGAATAACAATCGAACGATCAATACCCCCACTACCCACATACTCGCCAACTAGACTCGTCGCCCCACCGAACATGGAAGGCGCCCCTTGTAGCTTGTTATCCGATCGAGTTAAAATGTGCCCCAAGCGAACTTTACCGCCTCCCTTAGTCGAAGAATCGATCGAGCTAGAGGCAACAAAATTCTCCTGATCGAACTGAGCCAAATTCGACAGAGCCCTTACTTGCTGAAGCGGGTTCGGCCGAACACGCCCCTTAAACCGATCGACCGACACAAACTCGGGATCAAAAATACTCTTCGCTCCCTTCAGCCTCTGTTCGCTGGCTTCGGTCTGGAGAACTCCCATCTGAAGCTGCTCGTTGTAATCGAGAACCGTCTGACGACAGTCATCAAAGAAAGACAATTCAACCGCTGCCGATTCATCAGCTTGCACAGGATGTTTACAAAACAGGGCCATGGACAGGATTGGCAGTCCCTTCCAAAAATTTGAGCGAACAATCCAAGAGAAGGCTGTTCGATAGTGATTTCGCATATTTTGCACCCACCTAGTCGCCGTAAACCGACGATTTCCCACAACTCTCACCCGGGGCCACTCGGCCATAATTGCAACGCTACCCACGCCACACCCTAAACAGCAAGATCCCGTCGTTCTTGCCAGAATCGGAGCTTCAAGCCTCCCAGATCCCATACAAAAGCGACTCGACACTTCCAGAAATCAAGGTGCGGTTCAAGGAGAATTGGGGGTAGTTAATCAATCGGCGAGATTTAGAAGTTCTACTCTAATTTGTCGCCCTTCCCCACCTCTATACATAAGTACAAATAATTAACCAAAAGCTACTTCCAACTAATATCCGTCAAACTCGATCTATCAAGTCAAACCAAAATCTGCCTCATACAAGTATCCGAGCACACAACCCAAGGATTCCAATGGTTTTTCCTTCCATCAATACAGCCGCACCTAGCATTCCACCGGGAGCTAAAACCTCAAGACCATCTCACCTGAAGGGTATTCACAAACGCCAATCAGAAAAACACTTCCGTCGTGAAAAACTCGACCTCTCGCAACCAGTAGTTTGAGGATTCCAACTCACTCGAGATTACCGCGCAACCGAATCTGGGTCGCACCCAAGGACTCGATGAGAAACATCAGCTACAGAGCCTCGTGTCGCGAACGTGGTTCGAAAGAGTGGATCTGATCCGGCTTAATGTGAAACACGACACCCCGATCTAGACTCACTGTTTCGAAATCGATCCAATGGTTATCCTTCCCTTCAATGACTTCTTGGATAAGATTGAAATCGCGGCGGGTCGAACTGTAGACATCCGATTCACCCGCATTCAGGGCCGAGACGCACATCAGTCCGATTGAACTCGTTTAACCCACAGAGTGCTGAAAACACAGGTTCTGCACGGTGTTCAATAACAATTAGAAAACTTTCTGTCCGCTACGATCACTGAGCACCGTTCTAAAGAAATTCTCGGTCATGTTTCTCGTACCGAAAAAGGCATTTCTCGTGGACGACAGAACATCTAAATAGACCTGCCCTTTCGCGGGGCACGCTTGGCGCCCAGTGTAGCGGTCTACGACTATTCATCGCATCAATAGTCTGGCGGCAGGCTTCTGGATCGTCGCATCCGTTTTGTCGAAAGAATCATTGAAAGCGCAAATCGCGAGTAACTTAATCGGCTGTTCTCCTGGAACACACTAAAGCGAACCCAGGATCCTAGCCTTTGAAAATTACGCCAGGGAATCACGCTGGAACGAACTCATCGAAAGCCCAAGGGCGCTTAACGGAAAACTCGCGATTGACAGGAAGTGAACAGCACTAATCACCGGGGAAAAATTGCACATTCACACCTAAACCCGCCACCTGGCATCAATATAGGAACCGTTTCAATTTGTTGCTTTTCTCACACCCATCAAGCAGCAAGAACGCTCGGATCGAAGGACAATTATACAGGATCTTTTCCTTGGTACTGGCAGGAAAAAACATACACTGGTTGCCAGTGCTACAAGGTGTTTTCAGAACCATTATTCCGACCTTTAATTTCTCGAATTCAGGGATGCGAAGGTCCGTGAACAAACAACTTGTCGTGAGACCACATTTCAATCGATGATTGTCGAAAACGTACTTGATTTAAAACAAAGCCAGACCTTCTTTCTCCTGAGGGATTTCCTAGGGAATGGCGACGTTTATCTCAAATTGGAGGGCGCCAATCTAGCTGGATCGATCAAGATGAAATCCGCGTTAAAGATGATTTCATGCCTAGAGGAACGCGGACTAATACAACCGGGGGTATCGCGAATCATTGAATCGACCTCAGGCAATCTTGGGATTGCACTTAGTATTATTTGTAAAGAAAAGGGATACGACTTTACATGCGTCGTTGATCCGAATGTCTCCCCGATGAGCCTTTCCCTCATCGGCCTTTACGGCGGCAAGATCGAGATGGTGGAGGAGCGGGACGAGAATGGAGGGTTCTTACTGAATCGCATTCGCCGCGTTGAAACCCTGCTGAGTGAGGATCCGACTCTCATCTGGACCAATCAGTATGCCAACACAGACAATACCAATGCCCACTATGAAACAACAGCAGCCGAAGTGCTGGGACAATTCCCCAAGCTCGACTATCTGTTTATCGGAGCAGGCACCACGGGCACACTGGGAGGCTGCGCGCGCTACTTCAAGGAACGGTCTAGTCTCACAACGATCGTAGCAGTCGATCCCGAAGGCTCTGTTACGTTTGGAGGAATCTCAAAGAAAAGACACATCCCGGGACTAGGTACCAGTCGATGTCCAGAGATCGCATCGCTAACGAACGTCTCAAGGGTCATGACAGTCACGGAGCCCGATACGATTCTCATGTGTCACCGCATATTAGCGGACTATCGTCTCTTCGTTGGGCCATCAACAGGAACGATCCTTCAAGGTCTGAAACAATATTTCGACGAGCACCCAACCGAAAGAAGCCAAAGTATCGTTGCCATTAGCCCAGACTTTGGAGACAAATACATAGAAACGGTCTACAGTGACGATTGGATCCGGAGCCACTACTCAAACGAACTGGCAGACCAGGTTCAAGCGCTTTCGAAGGCCATGGCATGTTCATGAACCAATCTCCTTGGTTTTCTTACGATCGCATTACTAGAGAGTCACAAGTCCGACTCTTCGCAATCCCCTTTGCTGGCTCGGGAGCTTCCATGTACCACACATGGTCAAGGATCATTCCAACTGAAATCGATTTCGTTCCCATCCAGCTGCCAGGGAGAGAGATCCGCATCCGCGACCCACTCATTCATGATCTCTCCGAACTAACATCGCAGCTCGTACCAGCCATTGCTCCCTTGCTCGATAAGCCATATGCACTCTTCGGCTACAGTATGGGAGCATTGATCGCGTTCGAAACTGCCCGGGTTCTCGAAAAATCTGGCTACCCTCAACCTGAAGCCGTCTTCGCTGCAAGCAGGCAAGCCCCGAGCCTCCCGCCGCAAGTCGATCCATTTTTTGACCTACCCGAAGACCAATTCTGGGATCGAGTTAGAAAGCTGAACGGCTGTCCAGATGAGGTCTTTCAAATGCCAGAGATCCTTGAACTCATTGGACCTGTTCTCAGAAACGATCTCCGCCTTTGCGATTCTTACACCCACCAAGATAACACCCTGCTTTCCTGCCCCATTCGAGCTTACGGATCCGAGAACGATGCCCTCACGCCCTTGGAAGCTCTAGACGCATGGGAAAATCACACGGAAAACGTCTTTAGCCGAAAGATCTTTCCCGGGGATCACTTTTTTATTCATCAGCAAGCAGAAGCGTTGGTAGCGGATATCACGGAAACGCTTCAGACCCTCTACGCGGAACGAACCGGACGAGAAATCTCCGACAAACGAGGTTTCGCGCGCCTATAAGACTCCTCATCTACAGGTAGTCCTTCTCACAGCTCAATGACAAGTCCCAAACAAACTAGCCTAGAAGAAAGAAGTATTCCTGTCGACTTCCTCGGCATCGGAGCGCAGAAAGCAGCGACAACTTGGCTCGCCTTCACGCTACTTGAACATCCCGATATCCATATCCCAAAAGAAAAGGAACTTCATTTCTGGGACCTTCACTTTGATCGCGGAGCGGAGGCCTATGCAGAATTCTTCAATCGAAACCCAACGCCCCAGCTACGGCAAGGCGAGTTCACGCCAGCCTATGCAATTCTATCGCAAGAAAGAATTCGAGCAGCCTACGAACTCTTGCCCCATGTTCGGCTAATTTATTCTGTTCGCAACCCCATCGAGCGCGCTTGGTCGGCAGCTCGAATGGCCATCAAAGATTGCGGAATGGAGCTCGTCGAAGCTTCGGATCAGTGGCTCATAGATCACTTCATGTCGAAAGGATCTAGGAATCGCGGGAACTACCGTCAATGCCTTGAAAGCTGGCTCGAATTTTTCCCAAACGATCAGTGCCTTGTTCTCTGCTATGAGGAGCTCGCCAAGAATCCAAAGCAGGCACTAATCGAATGTTGTCTACATATCGGGGTCGACCCCAGTCCGATTGAAACGCTCGATGAGGAGCGTCTTACACAACGCATTTTTGCCGGACCAGAACATGAGATCCGATCATCAGTGCTTCCGAAACTAGAGGACCTCTATCGATCCGAAATGGAGAATTTCCCAGACTTCCTCAATTCCATAGGCAAGACAAGCACTGCCCTTCAAGTCACAAAACATTGGGCAACCGGATAGCGCGTCGTCTCCTCAGATCACTATGCTCCCCCCACAATCGATCCCTTCCAATTCCTTTTCAGGTTGCGGAATCGCTGGCGCTATTTCGCTTGGTTTAGATTCCGAGGAATCATCCGAGTTTCAGTCCATTGCAATTGAAGCGATGGCTGAGTCTCTTCGCCACAGAGGTCCAGACGATGGCAACCAATGGAGGGCTCAGGGAGTCTGCCTGGCACACAGACGTTTGAGTATTCTCGATTTGACGCAGCGAGGACGCCAACCGATGACCCGCGAACATTTATCGATCACACACAATGGGGAGGTCTACAATTTTCAAGAACTCCGCTCCCAACTAGAAGACGAGGGCTACGAATTTGAATCCGATACGGATACCGAAGTGATCCTAAGGGCGTACCAAGCATGGGGTACTGCATGTCTCGATCGATTCAACGGAATGTTCGCTTTTGCCATTTGGAACCATCAAAAACGAGAACTTTTCGTTGCCAGAGACCGTGTCGGTATCAAGCCGCTATACTGGTTCCAATCCAGGCAGGCATTTCTTTTCGCGTCAGAAGTCAAAGCGCTGCTTGCCTCGTCAATCGTCCCGAAAGAGACGAACACCGATGCTTTGTTTGCGCAGCTTATCGCTCGTTCATACTACGCCCCGGATCAATCTCAGACTCTGATCAAGAACGTCTATCTTCTTCGCCCAGGACATTACCTTCGCATTCATGCTAACGGAGAAACGACGGAAAGGGCTTATTGGTCGCTTCCGGATTCAACGCATCCTTCCGAGGCCGCAACGATCGAACAATCGTTGGAGAAATTCGTCGATCTGTTCCGATCGAGTATTAAGTATCGACTAATCAGCGATGTCCCTGTCGGCACCTTTCTCAGCGGGGGGATGGATTCATCATTGATCAACGCGTTCGCGGTTCAAGAAGCGATCCAACCACCACTTCACGCATTCACCATTCGCAATGCACGTTTCACCAGTGCAGAGTCACCTATTACCGAAGAGAATGAAGATACTCGATATAGCGAGCGAGTGAAGGCTCATCTTGGGAATTCACTCGCACACCAGATTATCTCAGTTGAACCATCTGAGATTTCTATTGATCGAATAGACTCATTTTTTGACTACGCCTGGCTTCCTGACGACAATCGTTTTCCAGCCTTATACCGAAATTATCAAACCATCCATGAGCAAGGATTGAAAATCGTTCTCAACGGACAGGGTCCCGACGAAACGATGGGTGGATATATTGGGGAAAACCCGTTCGCCTCGCTCGGGTTACAGGCAGGGGATCACCGTCAGGCACTTCAAACGATCTTGCCCAACCTTTCAATGATCGATCTTGAGAAGCAATCACCTGAACTACAGCAAGCTCGCCAACAGGTCTTTGCGCAGCTCACAAACTCATTTCTCGAAACCAGCGCACCCACCCCCCTACACAAAGCACATCACTATCTGGCAAGAACCTTGATGCACCGCACGCTCTTATTTGAAGACTTCATGAGCATGAAATTCGGTGTCGAGTGCCGCGTTCCCTTTCTAGACCATCGCATCGTCGAATTCGCGTTCCAAACCCCATTCGAATGGCACATTGATTCAACGGAGAAAATGGGAAAACAATTCCTTCGCATGGCCGGTTCGCAAGTCCTTCCAGAGGACATCTGTCAACGGCGGAAGCAACCCTTCCCTCACCCAGAGCGAAAAGCTCTATTCAGAACACTGCTAGCGATCTATCAGACTGCCTACACAAGCATCCGAAGCTCACCACTTGTGCACCGGATCTATGCCGCCGAATGGATCACGCCCAAGGCAGAACGCCTTGCCCCACGTGACATTTGGATCGTGATCATTCTCTGGAGATGGGAAACGCTGCTTAGAAACGCGTAGAATTTTGATCCCAAGATCCTGCGTTTTTCTAGAAGAACTAGAAGGTGTAGCCGAGCTGCAAGGTCAGCCGAGAAGATTCTTCCTCGAGCCCAGGAATCGATGTCGAATCAAAATCATACTGATAGTTGAGCAACAATGACGTCGCTTCGGTAATCTTCGTTTGAAGCCCGGCAGTGATTCTCAAATCAAAATATGAGGTATCGCTGGGATCCATCGCGTATAGAAATGAGTGTGCAAATTTCAGTCGTTTCGCGAAGTGCCACTGAAAATCCTCGTAAACAAAAGCGTTCACACGTTCGTCAGATGGAAAATCTGGGATACCAAAACGGGTGGAACCATTGTAGTCCTTCCATTCGAAGTCCGCACCACCAACAAAACGTAGGCGATACTTCTCATTATTGAGCGCATCCATTCCAAGACCAGTAAAAAGATCATAGTCATAGTTGATCAAACGCACGGCATCGTGCTCATAAACGTTCTGAACGAGAGCAAAATAGCGAAGATCTTCAACGTCACCAAAATACCGAACATTTCTGATTTTGAATTCATAGCGGTCCGTGTTCACGAAGCCATTCACTTCCCCGTATTGATATTCGGCGCCAGCACTATTGAAGTACCGCCCGCGATCATACTGCGCTGATAAAGTCGCAGAGATATTCTCGCCAGTGTTCTGCCCCTCAATCAGGCCAAGGCCCAACCCCGCTTGCAGCTGTAATTCGTCTGGAAAGTGTAGTTTTCGCCGAATCCATCCCTTCTGACGTTCGCCTTCGGGTTTGCCTCCTTCCTTGGTGACGGGTACAGCCGCATGCCCAGGCATAAGGGCCATTGATGAGGCATCTTGGCTGACTGCCTGGGACTCCCGGACGACCTTCGCATCTGCGGCCACCACCTCCAATTCCCCAAAACTCACCGAACGGAAAAAGACTTTTCCTTCTTCAGTCTTCACATAGGTCCCCTTCAGTACTTCACCATTTTTAAGGAGCAGCTGATCTTCAGCAAGAATCGTTGCAAAAAGACTGAATGTGCAACCGAGTATTAGACTTAACTTCTTCATAATAGAAATCTGTTTTAATGCATGGAACTCATGTGAGCTTTCAGCCTAGACGTGATCGTCCTCAGTGAACGCAGCGAACTGACCATCTTCCATTTTGAGAACACGGTCCGCGACATTATAGTATCGATCATCATGACTAACAGCCAACACGGTCTTTCCTAGGGCCTTTAGGTCTGGGAGGATCTGCTGATAAAACGTCTTACGATAAGCAGGATCTTGCTCAGCCGCCCACTCATCAAAGACACAAATCGGCTTGTCCTCCACCAATGAACAAACAAGGGCCAATCGCTTCCGCTGACCTGAAGAAAGCTCACGATTTGATATCCGTCGTTCCACAATCGACGTTTTTTCTGTGAGCTGAGTAAGCTCCAACAAACTCTGAATCTCTTCCTCCTTATCGGCATCAATGCCATACAGCTTATCAAAAAGATGAAAATCGGAGAAAATCGGAGAAAAAAGATTCCTGTAGCCCATCCGGTTCGAATCAGTAACGGGCTTTCCATTCAAGGTCAAACGCCCTCTTTTTGGAGGGTACAATCCCGTAAAAACTTTAAGAAAGGTGGACTTCCCGCAACCGTTTCCACCGACGACGAAGACAATCTCGCCTTGCTTCAGCTGAAAATTCACCCCCTTCAGTGAAAACGAACAATCGCCAAAACTATCTAGGTAGTCGAATTCAACGTTCTCACACTGCATCTCCTTAAACTCGATCTCCTTCTTAACCACAGAAGGATCATCCACACCACGCTCGTCAAACATAGAGCCCATCAGTTTCTCGACCCGCGCAATCTCGTTAATTGACCCGATGGCCTGCGTTAAGAATGGGTAAACCGAGATCACCTCTCCAATCGGACTAAAAATAAATATGATAACCGCCGCAATAGGTATGATCTTGGTTGAATCATCGGGAGCAAGCACCGGCAATAAGAAGATCACTGTTCCCAAGAGGATAAACAACGAAGAATTCGCGATGAGAGTACTCCGGTTGATCGTAAGACCAATCTCAATTTTATGCTGCTTTGATTTCTCTCCTAAGGGGCGGAGGAAGGTGTCAAAAAACTCAATATTCTTCTTAGAATTCAACTTCAGTTCTTTGAACCCCTTGAGGAGATCAGTAAACCCACCAACAAAATCATTTTCCTGGGCCACTGATCGGTGGAGCATGTCAACGAGCCGACGGCGATTGGAGACGAATTGAATCAGTAACAACCCCAAAGTGCCGCCGACAAGATAGAAGGCTGTCGAGGAAAGAAGGTAAATGAACGCAAAAGCAAATATCAACATGATCACGGAGGACGTGCAGTTGATTATCGCGGTCGCAGCCTGTGAGATGTTTACGGTGTGAGCAGCGATCACATTCATGAACGGAGCGGCGCCAATCCGCTCAAAGGACTGTAGATCTGCCAATCGAATCTTCTCAGAAATTCGGATACGAATATCTTCGATGACCTGTTCAACGATATGCGTTGTGCGAGTGAGCACGTATCGTTTCCCCATCCAGTATCCCAGCAAGCACAGCAGTGCCATTGCTAAATAGATATACTGAGGTTCCCCGGCCTCCGCGTGGCTTGCTGCGGTGGTCAATACGTATATCATGATCGCACTGACGACCCCGACAAACCCACCAATTAGAATCAAATTAAAACCGAATTCTTTTGATTCTTTTTTGAGGAAATAGAAAAACTCCATTAGCTATTAGACTGATTGGGAAAGCCTCAAATCATCCGAACCAAGGTCACCGTCAAACAATCGATGAATTGCTCGGAGCCGCGAGCGACTCAGGAAGCGGAAGTGCCCACAAAAACCAAGGTCTTCCATTGGCCAAGAAAATCGCTAATTCATTGATAGTCGGAGGTTTCAACGCCGACACAATAATGACGAAGAGCGAAGGCGCCAACACAATTCGGGACAACGAAGCGGCTAGAAGCCGCAAAAACACCCCAAAATACGATGTCGAACTTCGATTGATAATCTATATCCGCATCGTTCCCGTCCCTCCGTCCGCCACACACCGAGCAACCCTTATTAGACAATCCCTATCGCGACCTACGACGAATCAAATAATCGACAATGAATTCAACTAGGAATCACGGGCAACGAACCGATTCAGATCAATAAAGGCGTCACCAGTTCAGGAAAATCATTGCTGGATGAACGTCTAAAGATCCGCTAAACCATCATCAAACATGGAGCAAGAGCAACCAGAGCGTCAGCAAGACGACAGCCAACAAGCCAAGCCGGGTCTAGCAAGCCGTTATCGGAAATGGGCAGATCGCTGGGGCCCTAGGATCGCGATTCTCCTCTTCGCAACGATTTTTATCGCCATCGCACTGTTCAACCGGATTTTCGTTTTCATCGAACCTGGGGAGCAAGGCGTGCTTTATCGTAGGATCGGTATCCCAACCCTTTCGACCGGAGGAACCGACCTCCACAATGCCTATCTTGAAGGGATGAACGTGAAGATGCCATATAATGATTTGGTCGTCTATAACGTTCGGGCGCAGCAAGTTCACGACGAGTTTAACGTTTTGAGCTCCGATGGTCTCACGCTCAAGCTAGAAGTCTCAATCCGTTACCGACCTCGGCGAGATGCCCTCCCCCTTCTCCATGTCGAGGTCGGCCCTGACTATGTCGAGACCGTTGTCAAACCAGAGGTTCAAGCAAACCTTCGTATCTTGATGGGAGGCTACACCCCCGATGAGATTTACACCTCACAAGGGTATCTAATTCGGCGAACGGTGGAAAACGCCATGCCTGAACTCCTTGAACGACACATCATCCTGGACGACTTGCTAATCAAATCGATCACCCTTCCGGAAGCGGTTCAGGATTCGATCGAAAGCAAACTCCGACAGCAACAAGCCTTTTTGGAATACGAATTCCGCCTTCAACGGGAGGAAAAAGCTGTCTCTTATACACATC
>OJGX01000729.1_pt1 | contig 14956 bp, 14 predicted proteins | sample 1594661 | NCBI WGS metagenome assembly OJGX01 (sample SAMN05416839, study PRJEB24817) | seawater metagenome | isolation source: Sea water | place: Canada:Atlantic | collected 2013-07 | reverse complement strand
GGCAGCGTCAGATGTGTATAAGAGACAGCGAATAAGTAGAGCCCCCCGAAGGTGTTTGTCCCTTCGTTCGTCAGCCACATTTTCCAAATCAAACCAGGTACGTTGGCAATGGGAACGGCAAGTTTTTCGGCATCCGCAACAAACTGTTCACGGTCACCGACCAGCTCTATTTGGATGAAGAGTATTTTCCTGTTAGACATGTGTATTTCGAGCGTTAGCCATTGAGGTTCGCGCATTGCTGAGACATGGGCAAGGGAGTTTTCGAATGGATGGTGCTCCCGATCACGACCGTCACCGTGACGATCACAAGATTCTTGAAAATATACTGTCCTTCCAAGGTGAGCACGAAGGGTACTCTGACAAAAACCTCATCGGGAAGCAGCAGAATCGGGGCTGCCGCCCCGACCATGTGCAGGAGCAGCACCATCGCCGTCAAACGAAGAACCCGGCGACACAGCAATCCGAGACCAATGATGATCTCGAAGGCACCGAGAATAGGCACACTAAGCTCTGGACTGATGACTCCGAAGCTCATGATCTGTATCGTCGTTCCTGCAAGGGATTCGGCGGGACTCAATCCGGGAAACAATTTTAAGGCCCCGAACCACACGAATACGAAACAGACAGACAGTCGCAGCAAACGATTTGAGTGAGCCAAGAGGCATCGGCGCAAGCAGCGTTTCCTCCTATGAAGCCGTTTACCGAGCGAAACCACGAAGTTGTTTAGATAATCGGTCATCGCGAATCTTTCAGGTCACTCGAAGTTCAATCAATAACCGGCAGACCACTTGGCACACGTTCAGGAACGATGCGCCCAAGCTCATGAACCATGGGGTCTGTGAGGGCTTCAAGAAATGATATAAGCTGAGACACTTCTTCATCGTTCAATGCCGTCACCCCAAGTTCGTTAGCCGCGGTAATGCGCCGCCGCAGGATTGAATTCGTTTGTACGAAACTATCTCGCATCAAGAATCCTTCCAGTCGTGCACCTGAGAGAAACCGTTGTTCAAACGCCGCATTGTTCGAGGCCAACACCACAACATTCCTCAAAACAGGAAGCGGGTTCCTCTCCATATCATATCCCTCGAGCGAAGACTCAGGATCGAGGTGATGGCGGACCACCGCTTCAAGTTTCATATAGGCCCCCGAATGCCCCCAAGGGCCGGTCACAGCAACATTTCTCAGCGTCGGCGTTCGAAATTTATAGTTATCATGAGGGCGCCGGGTAACGCGACCTCGACCAAAGTCTTCTAAGAAACCTCGATACCCGCTGGCTCGCCAATACGCGCCATTATTGCCATCGCCCTTCCCTGGTCCAATTTGTGGCATCGCGATGGCATGGAATTTCTGATCCGTTTGAAACTTACCAGAATGACAATCCGCACAGTTCGCCCTGCCGTAGAAGAGCTGCATCCCCTTTTTTTGATTCGTCGTAAGCAGCTCCTCTTGGCCTCGAAGAAATCGATCGAAGGGACTGTTGTCTGATCGGAATGCGGTTGATTGAAAGGCTGCGATGGCATTTGCCGCATGAGTGAACCGGATATCATCGGCACCCCTAATTTCTTCGGGAAAGGCCGCTTTAAAATAAGAAACATACTCAGGCACACCAGCTAGCCGGGCTGCAAGCAGCGCCCAAACTCCCTTGGGTCCTGCGGCTCTGGCCAGCGAGACCGCATTAGCTATCTCGTTCTCCCCTTTGTGCCCCGCCATTTCATCAGGCGACGTCACAGGAAACATCGCCTGTGCCGCCAGGGCATTGTCGAGGCCACGAGGCAGCTTCCATTTTGCGGGCGTTATGAAACCACCTTCGTAGTAGTCATTCACATCCACTTCAACCCTTCCGTCATGAAACATTCGAACAAACTCTTTCGCGCCTTTATTGAACAAGGCGGGAGAATTTCTCGGAATGCGGGAATGCACGGCCGTTTTCTTCGAGCTGCCTGCGACACGATTCGGCCCCAAGCCCTTGGGACCTTCACCGAGAGGCAGCGCCAATCCGTCTGAAGTCCCGTGCTCCGGATGATGGCAGGTCGCGCAGGAAATATTCCGATTCCCACTCAGAAGTTTGTCGAAGAATAGCAAGCGACCAAGCTCCACCTTCTCTTCCCGTGGCTGCCCCCCCTCATGGTAGTCCGCATCCGATACCGGATCTGGCAGCCTGTGATTTGGCTCGGAAGCGAGCCTCTGGGTGAGCAAGCTCAAACTTGCGACGGCAAGAAGAATCGTGAGTCGTATGTCATGCATAGCGTTCCTCCATGGAAGTGAGAGAAGCATCGTCCAGCGAAGGACGATTATTTCCCTTCGACTCTCTATTCAATTCCTCCTCGCTGTGGCAGCATGGCAAAGAGTGGAATATGGGAGTGTAATCCGAATAGCCCCGGATGCCCGCCGTAGGTTTTCCCGTCACTGTGATAGTTGATCGCCAACATCGAGACGGTCCATACATCCGACATTTCTAATCCGGGACGAAAGGTGTGAACAAAACTTGCCTGGCCGTGTTCATCTGCAGTGAAGCGGCTTTCGGAACCGTCGCTGGCTCCCAAGGGCAGATCTAGCGTCCCCGTGAACGGGACCGGAGGTGTCGCCGGCATGAAGGCATGCCACATTGTGTAGACGCCGTTCGGTACTAGGCCACTGAAATTAAGTGCTAACCTGCCGACTCCGTCCTTGTATGTGTAGCTCCCTTGTCCAGTCTGACGCAACCACTGCCCCAGAGTCAGGTTCAAGGACCGTCCCTTAGGAAACGGGCCAACCGATTCCGGATTAAATGGATCGTGAGGCACCTTCGTCGCCGATGCGTAGAGAGGAGCATTCATGTCATGATCCCCGGCAGTCACCCGATAGACTTCACCGGAATTGATCTGTCGTTCAATGTAGACATCCTGCTCATGCAGGTTCATGTCTAAGTGGGTGACAAAAGCGAGATCCAAGCGCACCTCCTTTGCAGATTCCTCAAGGACATCGTCCGCGTTGAGAGCAAACCCAGCGAGTCCGCTGATACAGGCCACGGCGGCTGCTAGCATGAGAATTTTTCCTAGATTCAAGTCGTCCCGTTTCATTGATATTCGTTTTCTATTGTCGATTGAATGGTTCATTCCGAGCTCCGACTCCTGCAAAAAAACGGAGTCTTAATCGGCGTTCAATAGGTAGTGCGAAAACGAGTGAGAAACTCTGCCAAAAAAAGTTACTTTAGTAGCGATGAGATCGAATTCTCGATCCGAGAATGAAGGGCTAATAGAGGCGAATCATCACAAACCCTCGCCAGAGAGGGCAGGCTCGAAGCCGACGATGACAAACGAAAGTCGCGGCTCTGATCCTCCGAAAGAGCCGCAGCATCGCCTCCCATCGAAAAAAGGCACGCGCTTGGGAAGCCTCGAGCCAATTACCGGAAATACTAGACCGTTCGAGGATAGAGCATCACTCGCTCCCGTTCTTGACCTTGAACATCCTCAATGATGACCTGTAATTCATGTCGTTCCGCATGAATCCGGATCAAGCGAGCACGATCCAGTTGAGGGCCGCCACCAACCACCTGATAAAGCGGAAACGCATCAGAGGGCTCATCGATTCGAGACCGGTGGGTGTGTCCACTTAGAATCATTTGACAGCCGGCGTCGACGAGCGTTTGCATCCAAAGCTGTTGCCCAAAGCCGGAAAACCCAGCATATCCGGTCTCTCCCATCCCATCATTATCACCGGGGCGTCCCCTCAAAGGAATATGACAAAATGTGAGGAGATAAGGCGCCTTCGCGATTTCTGGTGCTTGAAGCGCCTTCATCAACCATTCTTTCTGGGCATCCCGGTAGGGTTCATATGCGGCCATGCCTCCCCAGACATCCCGAGAATCCGGTTTATCCTCCCCTGTATCCAAGCAGACGATCGCCAGAGGGCCCATGCGCTTGGTAAAACAATAACGTCCTGCACCCTGAGGCGTTGGAGCCAAACCATCGGGGTCGCCCGCAGTCAAGGGCCAGGGCGTCAAAACCTCTGGTAGCATACGCGCACTTTGCCCGCGAGCATCATGATTTCCTAAGGTGAAGAAAAGTGGTCGGGTCGAGGCCCAGCCTCCCGCCGCTGCATGCTGCGGATCCTGGCCGGGTGTCAGGCAGATGCGAGCCACTTGCACTGGATCATCAAAGGTATTCGCTGCATCACCGTTCCAGAGCAAGGCATCTGGATCGAGATCTGCCACTCGTTGGGAGAGAGCCGCGATGGTCTCGTTGCGGTCGTGGGTGTCATTCACCACGACCATCGAGCAAGAAGCTGCATCCGCGCGCGGAAGCCGAAGTCGCCGGATCTCACCAACAAGGGGCACACCGCGTTCGATCGAATACGCACTCTTGTAATGAATCGGCACGGTAACAACACGATAGAAGATCTCCGCATCCTTAGGAATACCGCTGACGCGAGCTGCGAGCGCATATTGACTCAAGCCCATCAAACCGTGATGCGCAGGGCGTGATACCTGACCGAGCGCCTCACTCGTCCCCCATTCTACCCAGCCGCTTGCCGTCCCACTCACCATCCATGAGACAGAAAAGGACGATTCAGTCGGGTTCTGAACCACCGGAGGACTGAGAACCTTCAATGAGTTCTTTTCCGATCCGGAACTTCCCTCGTTTTCGGCGGCTGTAGCAAAGGCTGGCGCCGCCCCAGCTGAAGCAAGGCTTCCAATAAAATGTCTCCGGTTCATAGGATCACCCTACCGAACGAATACAGCCATGACAACAAAACGAAGGGGCACGATACGGAGCGCCTCCCGGTCGATCAGGCAAATCTAGAGCCGGAGACCGGGCTCTCAGTCACTTCCCCCAGGAAATGATCATTTCTTAACCCCAGCATTATTGGCTGCCATCCCCCCTGCCGCTGCCCCAAGGGAATAGAGCATCGTCGTTCCGAGCGTGGTACAGGCCTGATGAATGACATTCGCCTGCTGTTGGCCGATGACGGCATTTCCCGCGGCTAGTCCCGCCGAATGGGCAACACTCTGATAGAGATTCCCCATGGCCTGGGCCGGTGTATTGGCGCAGATTGAAACATTCGTCGCTGTAACAGCATCCTTAATTTGGCTATTCGGTTCACTTGGCATATTGATTCTATTTTCGATTGATTCGCGAGTCTGACGGCGGTCAAGAAACAAGCCCGACCAATGATACCTGGCGCAGAATGATTCTTATGGGGTCACGTCAATTGATACCCCACCGATGTTCCATTGCCCGAATCCCGGCATATCGATGAAACGGAACGATTATTTTGCATGCGCTGTCCCCCCGCCGCAAATAGTCCGCCAGGTAGATATGGGAGCGAATCGATCTCCCTTCGGCAAAGTCAACCTAGGGCGGAGGGAATCAAAGCACCAAGACCGATTCGCAGACACAAGCCTCGCTGGGACTCCCAATCACAGCGAATAAACTGAAAAGAAAGAAACCAACCATGGAACAAAGTCCAAAGCCCATCGAATCAAAAATTTTTGCCGAACAAGGAACCATCTCGACCGGAGGCCCGGTCATCCAAGGGAAAGCAGGGGCAGTTAAGGGAGAAGCAAGGGTCACTGTTGAAGATAAGAATGGCAAACAAGACGAAAAAACAGCTGCTATCGACGGTAGTTTCAGATTCACCGATATCGACCTTCAAGAAGGATTCAGCTGCCGCCGGAACGACAAGATCAATATCAGTCAAAAAGTCAGCGGCTCAATCGAGAGCGACCAGATAAGTATCACCGTCGACTAAACGCCCCGCGGGGAGGGAATCGAGGCCATCGCCCTCCATTCCCTCCTCACTCAAGACAAAGTCGCACGGCGCAGGGCTTCGCGGACCGGATCCCGGTTTCGCTTTTCAGACAAACGATACAAATCTTTCTCAGCAATTCGATTTTCGCTTCTCATCAGAGTTTTCCGAATAGCCTTCACCACTTCCTCGGGCTCGATCATCGCCATGCAATGAGGCAACCGATCAACAACATCCACACACAAGCGATCAGCTGAATCCTTCTCGTCCCCATCTCCGAGCGGCTCAAACCGAGATCGCCAACAACCGCCGTGAGCGCAACACGGCAACTTCCCAATCGTATCCAAGAAGACATGGCTGGGGTATTTTTCCCAGGACACGGGCTCACGCCCGCCAGCAATGGCGATACAAGACCGAGGTCCATGTTCATCATCCACAGGCTCGACGGCGGCGGCTAGATGCATCATGAAAGTGACAGGACATAAGACACCCGTCGCGTGGTGCATCAACTTGACAATCTCTCGTCCCTGCGTCCGTCCTCTGAGATCTAAGACACCCTCCAGCCGAGGGTGGTAGTGTCTCCACTCTCCAACCTGAACAAAGACGACTTCATCCTTCAGCGCCTCAACCACTGCCTGAAAACGATCCGTATGCCACCATTTGATTGTGAAATCATACTTACCCCCAGCGACGATAATCCAATAAGGGACAGCTGACATTGAGAATGGCTGCAGCATACTCGGCCACGAACGTTCTTCGGCGCCTAAGTGGATGTCTCCACAAACCTCGGTTAATTCGACCTGCAATTTCAACTGTTGATTAAGATACTCAATGAACCCCTCTAAGAAGTGCACCTGTTCCTGATTGGATCGTGATATCATTGGATAGTGACATTGAATCACTCGAGCATTGGGCACCTCAGATGGCGACACGAGATAGGGATTGTTTTCCCAGAGAAAGGGACAGCTGGTATCAACCGCGACCCGGAATCGTCCTGGATAGCAACGGTGCAAGTCCCGAACAGCAGCCGTCAACATGAGCACATCACCAGGCGACTGATGATTTCGTAACAGCAACTCTTGGGTATTCATGAATAACCTTTGCCTGGTCTCTAGGCCATTAGTTAAGTATCGTTCCGTAGCCGCTTCACAATGGACGCATCATTGATCATGAGCCTAAGAAGAAAACCAATCGTTCTTCACTTGCAATTCTTCGTGATTGGTCTCGCTCTAGCAACCGTGTCACTTCATGCAGAGCCCGACCGTGAAAAGCAAGACTGTCGACGTCAACTCTCATTTCTATATGAAGCAATTCAGGCCCACTATAAACGCTACCAGCGCTATCCCAACTGGTTATCAGATCTGGCGCCTGAATTCCTGGCCAACCCAAAAACTCTCATTTGCCCAAGAGCAAGATCGCTCGGCATAAGAGGCCCAGAAGCCGATGGTATCCTCCGAACCGTTTACTCCGATCCCAAGACCTCATATAGCTATGAACGCTGCATTGGGGCCCTCGAGCGCGATATCTGGAAGGGCGCTCCGATCACCTATGCTGAGTATAAGGACGCGCAAATCAAACGCGTTGGCAGCGTCGTCCCAATCGTTAGATGCCCCAACCATGGAGTCCATCTCAACCTTTCCCACTCCGGTATTATCTACGAAAGCGGGCTTTATTGGGAAGAACTCCACTCAGCCCAGATTTCGAGCAAAGAACTGGATCCTGAGCACCTCTTTGCAGCAAAAAAGGAAAAGGAGCCCCCTCCTCCAAACATCCTAACTCAACCCCTGGCTACTTTGCTCCCGGAAGAAGAGGATCAACGACCACCGATGAAGAAGAGGAACTAGAGTCTTTACCCGACTGAGATTCTCCAATCTTAACAATGAGGCTTCGAATCAGACTCGGCAGATTTTCGGGCGATCCAGACAGTGCCTTCAGAAAGTTCTTCATTGATAAAACCTTGTCTGCAGCAATGCCATTCTTCACACAAACGAACTCAATTTCAACCGGGTGAAGCCCAAAAGGTTTTGACCGGGCAAAACTCGCCAGATCCCTTACCAAGGTCTCCAAGAGTTGTTTTGCTCCCTTACGAAGGCGTTCATTATAGAGCTCATGGTTGCAAGCAGTTTTTAAGTAGTAGTTAATCTTTTCAACACGTTCAATCGCCTCACAGACGACCCAACGGAATTGATCGTCAGATGAGATTGGAATGTGAGGGCGGGAGGGATTGCTTTTTCCTGATGATCTTGAGCTCACGCAAGGACGTATAATCTCAGGACAAAAAATGTCAATTATTGAATCAATCCCCCACCGTATCACCTTCCAAACTAGACCCTTTTAATGCGACAACGGCTTCAGACCGAAGGCGCGCGACAAGGCTTCGTCCCCGAGTCACTTTCCCTGAAATCTGCCACAACTCCTCGGCTCGTTTGAATTCCTCACGGGCAAGCAATGGCTGATTCAATCCGAGACTTGCAAGGACAGAGAAGTACCAAAAACTTGGCGAGTCCCTGCTCTCTTGCGCCTCTTGATACTCCTCTAAAAGACGCTTCGCACCGGATGGATCTCCGATCCGCAACAGGGCATAGGCCAAAACGGCGTTTGCGAGGGCCGAGTGTGGCCTCATGGAGACCAGGGTTTGAGCGCACGATAAGGCGAGCGATTCGTCACGATCAGCCGCTGATAGGAGCGATAAGGTGCGTGACAGGATCAAATACAATTGAAACTGATTGGCATAGCTGAGATTTCCCTTCTCGAGAATGGCTTTCCCCTCCTTGAGATCCGCTACGGCAGCCACATAATTATCTAAGTAAAAAGCCGCCATTCCTCGATAGTGATACTCCTCAACCTTGTTCGCAGGCAGGGCGCAAGCTGTCTGAAAATCAGACACTCCGTGGGCCGCGCCACCGCGGAGCGATTGATAGGCGAAGCCCCGGATGAAGTGCGATTTTATTCGATCCTCGCCAGCGACAATCTGACGACTTAGAGATTCGATTCGTTCAAGCACTGAATTCTCTCCATGCTCGAATTCACCTGCCTCAATCACTAGCGACCAAACATTCCCACTATCGGGTTCGAACTGATTGGACGAGTTATTAATAGGCCATCCCATGGACTCAAGTCGATCCTGCAGCGCACCCAGATTCCAAATACTCACATCATTTCGAGCCGTGCCAATAACCAACCAGCGACACGAATCATCAACCTCGACAGCAAGCACCTCTCCTCCGAGTGGACTGACAAAGTTCATCGCCTCAGCTTCAGAGCCTTCAGGCGATACTCGGACGGTATCTCCATCCCCACGAAACAACCAACCAGCCTTTGACACCGAAGGAATTGCATGCCAGCGAATTTTTTTGTCCTTCTGCTGGAACGCTACCGTCCCCTCCAGAACACTCGTCGCATTTCGAAACGGAACACGATCATCACCCGTCACTCCAAGGATGAATTCAAGTCGATCGAGCTCTCTCCATTCCCGACTCGAAAATTCCTCATCAAGATCCTGATGCCAAAACCTGCCAGCGACACTCGAAGCAACGAGCGATCGATGGGCAAGATCAAGGTAGACGATGTCAGGATTACCGTCGTTGAATGGAATCAGCTGTTCCGTCAATCCCATGAGACCATGCGCTTCGATATCTTTGACGTGGATATGATCTCGATGCGTGACGTACAGAGTCGATTGGTCATTCGATAAGACCATCCCCCAGGTGTCCTGAGGAATAGGAAGCGGAGACGGAGCACCGACAGAGATCTTCCGCTTCTCTAAATCTAGAGACAAGGACCAGCTAAAAACACCACTGGCAAGAGATCCGATAAGACTGATCCTTGAAGAGTTTCTTAGGATCAAAGACCGCAATCCTGGGGCCGCAATCTGGCCCAGAATTTCTCCCGATCGTAGATCAAAGAATCGAATCGCTTCGTTCCCATACACATATCCTACCGTCGTATGAGGGATCGACCCGCAACCAAGAATATCCTGAGATTCGTTCCAACTTCTAAAATACTCGTTGGAGTGAACCAGACGTTCTTCATAGAAACCATCAGCACCGACAAAACGGAGAACCTTACCATCAGGGCTAAAGAGCAGTTGCTTTCCCCCCAGTGCTATTGAGGAGGAAAGATCAACAGAAACTTTCCGATCCCCCCCCAATTCCCACAGCAACAATTCCCCATCAGTTCCGAGAGAAGAAACCAACGAAAGCGTTGGATGGCATGCGACTAGCAGAACGGAACCTCGGTGAAGCTCTCGTCGTGATATTGGCGCCCTTGGGTTAGCTGGGTCCCAATGATAGACGCTACCGTCCTCACAAGCGACGAGTAGCTCAGACCGATCAGGCAACCAAGCGAGATCATTAACTGGCCCTCGGTGATAGAGCTTGGCAACCAATCGTCCCGTACTCGTCTCAAAAACTCGGGTTTCGTGTGAATCAACACTTCCTGCGGCAACTAGAGCACCGGAACGAGAAACGGCAAGTTTGGAGTAGTTTACAATACGCGTTGGTTCTTCGGTCGCGATTGACCAGAGCACTTTTCCATCCGGCACTTGGAACGTAGTGAGCACCCCACCAGCGAGAGAAACGTGGACCTGGGAAACTTGAGAATCATATGCGACAAACAAAGCCTCTCGTTCTAAAGGGAACGCCATCTTGTCATTAGGATTCTCAGTTCGAAACAATTCTAGGAAATTTGCCCCGTCTGCGTTCTTGCCAGAAACCGCAAGAAGTTCGCCCCTCCTTGAGAGAAAAATCGAACGAGTGAGAGGATCTAAATCACTTTGAAAGACAACCTCATCGGGAGACAGCCCATGGACCGCGATCGTCTTATCACTCCTCTGACTCACGAAGACATCGCGGGATAACGCATACACCACATCATGCCATTCCTTATCAGGGAGATCCCTTGTAGGAAGCAGTTCAAGATCTAGAACAGCGAGCGCGCTTGCGGCCTCGGACACAAAGGCAGGTCCCGGAGAAATCCATCGAGTCGCCTCCTCCAAGATCTTCAAGCTAGCGATCCGCTGGCCTTCTTTCGCAGATTGGCGCATGAGTCGAGCGCTCGCTAAGCTCGCCTTGCTATGATTGAAATAAGCGACGTAGAGCAAGCCCAAGACAAAGAATGTCGCGAGCGTAGCAAGCCCTCCCACCCGAAGGGCTCCGGATCGATAGGCAGCATTTTCACTTCTTTGTTGTTCGAGGAGGGAATCCGCAAGCACTTGCCGGCGATGAGCCAGACCTCTCAAATGTTCCGCCAATTGAGCCGCGCCAGCAAACCGGTTCTCAGGAGAGGTCGCCAAACATCGAGACAAATCATCCCGTAGCAATGGGTCTTCAATGGATTCCGCCCAGTCGGCCGTAATTGGACGACTAAAATCACCAACAAGGCATTGAAATAGCACCACCCCCAATGAATAGATATCGCTTCGGCAGGAAGCGTCCTCTCCGCGAAACAATTCGGGAGCCATATACATTTGAGTTCCGACCATGGTTTGATTTTCAGAGCCCATGAGGGTTTCGGTAAATCCCCACCGGGTAACCCGATCCAGCTCAGGATCGGATTCCACTTTCCCAACCCCAAAATCTGCTAAGAAACTCAGCGGCTCCTTCTCACCGCTCCGTTCTTCAATCAGAATGTTTGAAGGTTTGATATCACGATGAATGATTCCGATGTCATGCACCCGCTGCAATCCTTCTGCCACAGAAGCAATCAACAGGGTCAAACAGTCCAGCGTCGGTTGCGCTGTTTCGTGCCACCTTTCGAGATCGGCCCCAGGAACATAGTCCATCATCAGATAGAAAGGCGGATCATCAAAAGAGACTTCATGAAAGCGTACAATTGCTGGAAGCGCCCTCTGTTGAAGCAGTCGAAACACGGTCATCTCGCGTTTCAGCATTCGGACCTTCTGCGGATCGAAACAAAATTTAAACGCTCGACTTAATTTTAGGGTCTCATGATCAGCCTTCCACACCTGCCCTACAGCCCCGTTCCCGAGATGGGATTTCAAGATCCAACTTGTGGACGGTATCTTCTTCCCTGCTTCTGGCATCCAAGACTCATTCACGGCTCCCATTGAAGCGGTCCCAGATACAGCTCCAGCGGTGTCTGCCCCCCACTTCAATCTCCCGATGGCCTTGCTCAAGGCAGTCGCACTGGAATAGCGCTCCGTGGGATCTGGATGCATCGCCTTTTGAACTAGGTTTTCGATTGGCCCCTTAAATCGGTGATCAAGGTCCCCCAGCAGTCTTGGCTGCTGCGAGCTCACGGCTTGCCGGATCGTCTCGAAGGTATGGGGTCGTTCAAGCTCAAAAGGAAACTCTCCGGCTAACATTTCAAAGAGCACCACGCCTAGAGAATAGACATCATCCTCGACGCTTGGATGTTTCCCCCCACCGTACAAGAGCCGCTGCGGACTCATGTAGGCCGGGGTCCCGGAGCAATCAACACCCCCTGAGCGATCTCCGACGACCGTGTTCAGAAAGCTATTCCCAACGGAAGCGAGCCCAAAATCCAAGATCACGACCGATCCATCGGAACGACATAAAATATTTGAGGGCTTCAAATCACAATGGATGATCCTCCGATCATGCGCATACCGAAGCGCTTCACAGATCTCCGCGAACAATTCAATCGATTCACGAGGGGGCAACTCCGCCTCTCGGACATAGTGGAGAAGAGATCGCCCTCGAATATATTCCATTGCGAAGAAGACTACCGGAGACTGGTTCTGCCCGAGAGGGGCCTGATCAGCATCGTACACTTGAACGATGCCCCGGTGCTCCAGCCTTCCTAAGGTGAGAATTTCCTGTTGAAAGCGCCCTTCACTCCCACAATTCGTCAATGAGGGGTGGATAAACTTCAGGGCAACATCGCGGCCCGTTCCTAAGTGCGTGGCTCGGTAAACCACACCCATACCACCTTGCCCCAACTTCTCCTCGACCCGATACTTTTCTTTAAGAATTGTTCCGCGGGTGATCTCAAAAGGAATATGAGCGATTCGGAAGTTGAGTCGCACGAAATGGAGAACCCTCGGGTCGAGCCCTGCCTCTGACTCCAAAGCCGCGAGTCGTTCGGGCAAGCGATCAATAGGCACTTGTTCGAATTCTTCCACCAGGCGACACACCTGACTCCAATCAACAAGTGAATCCATGCTCAAACCCTAGCCTCGCAACTCAATCGAAACAAAGATGAAGAGCTAAATTACGACAGTAAATAAAGCACTCATCGACTTGCTCAGGCTGCCTCATTGAGAATTCCCAAAATACGATCGTAGAGCAGAAGCTTTGCCTGGCTCCAACGCCGCTTGATGGTCTTTTCACTCACTTCGAGTACTTTCGCCGTCTGTTCCACTGTGAGCCCACTAAAAAAACGATACTCCACGATTTGAGCAAGCCCTGGTTCCTCTCCCTCAAGCCATCCAAGGGCACTGGTGAGAGCATCAATCTGATCCGGAGCACTTTCTAAGGTATCCGCCAGATCATAGAAGTTAAGATCTTCAGGTTCGACGAATTTCAATGGGGGACGCTTCTTCGCCTTTTTCTTCTTTGCCCTATCAATCAACGACCGCCTCATCGCTTGATGCATCGCGCCAAAAAAGTACCGGCGATCCTTCCACGACACCTCATCCCATTCCTGCTCTCTCCCTTTGTTGCGACGCAGGGCACTAATCACAAGAGCCGTTGGCCTGACCGAATCGGCATCTGCCTCGCAACGTAATAGGCGTTGAGCCACCAATCGGAGTTCCCCCATATAGGCGCCCACATCTTCGATCTGTATCTCTTCGCTCATACCAAGGTTAAAAAATCTAAGAAAACTGACCCCTTAATCACGACTCATCGCCAGGTAATAATGACGAGAAAGTCATCGATTGACTCCTCAGAACGAAAACATCACTAAAATAACAACAAACTAGAAGAAAAAAGTTATGGCTGATTCAGTGGATCCACAAATCAAAGACGCGGTCGCTTCAACCAATGTTAAAGTCGTCGCCGAAGCCCCAGCAACAGCAATGGGAAATCTTTACCAAAGTATTTCTCATGCCACCGGACTTGCAGCCGGAAACGCAGTCACGGCCCAACAACAGACGAACGTCATTCATCAGGCGGCGACGACCATGGGTGTCACCCTACTGTATACCCTCGGATCGGCCGCAGGCGGCCAGGCCGCTGATAACGCGGATGGTGACGACGGAAAGTAAGACCTCATCGTTAGAACCAATACGTTCGAAACTGATTAGGAGGGAGACTCCCGCAGCGATCTAACTTGCCCGTTTCAATGGTAAGAACGAAACGAAACACTCAAGAGGACGATGCTACGAATCGGGCTTCGTCCCTCTCTCGGGTAACGAGGGTTCCGAATATCTCAGCGCGAGCTGAGAGCTTTGGCGCCCTTCGCCACCCCCATTCGCTCGCTCTTCTCATTCAACACTCCATATTTAACCGGCAAATTGAGAATATGTTGGATACGGCAGTCTTTGGCGTGAGCGTGAGTCTCCCCTATACAAGCACGATTGACCGAATGAATTCAAAACGAAGGATCGTGCTAGGATGCTAGCCTTCCCCTTGCCAGCGGTCGTTCCAGAGCCAAGCGGAGAAAACGCACCGAGGAGAAGGATTGAGGTCGATGCGGATACGTATCGACCCCAAGCGTAGCAGCACCAATTCGACACCCAAGAAAGCCATGTCTGACTCAGAAAAAGTCAACCCGCAGATCACTGACGCCGTCACACAGACCAACGTCAGTGTCGTCGCAGCGGCCCCGGCACAATCGATGGGCGTCGTCTATCAGAATCTCGCCCATGCGCTCGGAATCTCCATGCAGAACGCTGTCATTGCCCAAAGCTCAATGCAACAAATTGGCACCTCAGTGGTCGGCACCGTTTGCGCCAAGATCATTGAGGCGGGAGGAATGAGCCCCGAGAGCAGCGACACGCAAGCAGGCAACTCGGGATCAAACGTTCCCCAAAAAACGAGCCCATAAGAACTCGAATCGCTTCGCTCGTGCCAAGATTAATCCAAACCTACGAACTTGATCGTTATGCCAAAAACTGAAGTCATTACTCCTACAGTCCTCGAAACCGTCGAAAACACTAACAGAATGGTTATCGATCCCAAAACAACGAGAATTCATGGATCAGGCAGCGCCTACCAAGCCGTGTCTCAGACCATGGCTATGACCGTCCAAGATGCTGTCTCTTATACACATCTCCGAGCCCACGAGACTAGGCATGATCTCG
>OJGX01000724.1_pt1 | contig 15015 bp, 13 predicted proteins | sample 1594661 | NCBI WGS metagenome assembly OJGX01 (sample SAMN05416839, study PRJEB24817) | seawater metagenome | isolation source: Sea water | place: Canada:Atlantic | collected 2013-07 | reverse complement strand
ACACGTAAGGAGTCGTCGGCAGCGTCAGATGTGTATAAGAGACAGTTTCTAATGTGATTTCCGGTCGTTTCCAGAGCTTTTGCGTTCGAAAGACCAGCGTTTAAGCAGGTCTTCATTTGGCTTGATAGCAGCGCAAGGTGCTCGAATTTGCGTGTTCTGGAAGGCATGACTGGGATCGCTTGACTGCGACGAGATTCTAGGGATGGTGTCAAAAGACTTCCAGTCACTCGAGTATTTTCCTCTGCGAGACGATGTGAAAAGAGCGTGCTCTAGGGTGTCCGGTCGCCGTGATCGCTGAAATGGGGTTGCCCGCTTTCAAAAGCCTCGAACAAACTCGAGGTTTTCGGAGCCGAGAGCAATGCGGTCGCGTTTCTCCGGTCTCGATGAGAGGCGATGGCCGTGTCGATGTGAGTAGCCGCCCAATCGCGTAGTCGCTAACTGCTGGCCAATGGGATGGAGTGATTCGCCGGTCGTTAAACTATTGAGTCTGTGACGAATCCCCCTATGCTCGGGACGTTTTCCGATATATTCTGACTATTTGCGATGAAACTAGTTCCATTTTCTAACGCTCTCGTTCTGCTTGCCCTTGCTCTTTGCTGTTTTAAGGACTCGGTCCATTCCGCGCAGGCTCCAAACATCATTTTCATCATGTTGGATGATGCGGGCTACGGTGACTTCAGTTGCTACGGGCAAGAGAAATTTAGCACGCCAAATATCGACCGTATGGCCCGGGAGGGAATGCGGTTTACTCAACACTACGCGGGAAGCACGGTATGTGCCCCCACTCGGTGTAGCCTCATGAGCGGGTTGCATACCGGGCACACGTTTATCAGAGGGAATAAAGAAGTGCAGCCAGAGGGACAATGGCCCTTGCCTTCAGACTTGGTGACGGTTCCCAAATTGCTTAAGAAGGCCGGCTATGTCACGGGAATGTTTGGCAAGTGGGGGCTCGGTGCTCCTGCTTCGGAAGGGGATCCCATGAATCAAGGATTTGATTCCTTTTATGGTTACAATTGCCAGCGTGAAGCCCACACCTTCTATCCCAAGCATCTATGGAACAATGGGGAGAAAGAATCGGTTCCTGAGGGAACCTATTCCGCTGATCTAATCGCTGAACAGACCCTGAAGTTCATTCACGATCATGCGAAGGAGCGTTTCTTTGCCTACGTTCCGTGGACGATTCCACACGCGGCCATGCACGTGCCAGAGGACGATGCGGCTCCATTTCGGGCCAAGTTTCCTGAATTCGAAGGAACAATAGGCAAATACAAAGGGCCTGATGTCACCAATCCGGTAGCCGCGTTTGCTGGGATGATGACCAGAGTCGACCGTCATGTCGGGCAGATTTTAGACTTGTTGCATTCACTTGAGATCGCAGAGAACACCGTCGTCTTTTTCACCTCCGACAATGGCCCCCATCTTGAGGGGGGGCATCGTCCTGATTTCTTCAACAGCAACGGCATTTATCGAGGGCACAAACGTGACTTGTATGAGGGCGGGATTCGCGTGCCGCTCATCGCCTGGTGGCCAAATAGGATTGCTGCAGGGACGACAAGTGAACATATCTCAGCCCATTGGGATTTCCTTCCCACGGCCTGCGAACTCGCTGGGATTAAGCAAATTGATTTGGAAATTGATGGGCTTTCCTATGTGCCTACCTTGTTTGGAAAATCTTCGAAACAGAAGAAGCATCCCTTCCTCTACTGGGAGTTTCCTGCCCGTGGCCACAAGCAGGCGATCCGAATGGGGAAATGGAAGGCCGTTCGGTTGAATGTGAAGGCCAACCGAAACGCTCCTATTGAACTCTATAATTTGAATAAGGATCCTAGCGAAACTCATAACGTGTCTCAACGGCATGAGCGGATTATCAAGAAAATGACTCCCTTGTTTGAATCAGCCCGCGTGCCTTCAGAATTGTTCAAGCTATTCGAAGACGAGGGCTAGATCGGGACTTCAGTCCTAGGCATGTCACTGCGTAGCATCGTCGGCGTTCTAAGTGAATACTAGTATGGATTTCAATGTGCTGCTTGATCGGGGGCTAAGGAAAGGTGTGCGTGGCGTCATCCTCGCCGCTTTTCTAATCATTGGCTTTGATGCCTTAGCGGATCAGAGTCGTCCCAATATCTTGGTCGTGCTGGCGGATGATATGGGCTATGGCGATTTGGGGGCTACGGGGAGCGAGTTGCTGAAGACCCCGCACTTGGATCGTCTCGTTCAGTCAGGAGTTTTTTGTCGCCAGGCTTATGTCACGAGTCCCGTTTGTTCTCCATCTCGGGCTGGTCTCATGACTGGGCGTGATCCTCGGCGTTTTGGCTATGAGGAGAATCTCAATAAGAATCCGAAGGCCTACGACACGCGCCCAGAACTACTGGGCCTCGTCCCGGGAGAAAAGACGCTGGGGGATCACTTGGCTCATGCTGGCTATGACACTGCTCTGATCGGGAAATGGCACCTAGGTCTAGGGGCGGAATTCCATCCCAACCGAAGAGGCTTTGGGCATTTCTCAGGGATGCTGACCGGAAGCCATAGCTACTTTCCTACCCAGGGGAAGCATCAGTTAGAACGGAATGGCATCGCTGTTGAGCAGTTTTCAAGTCCGTATTTGACGGATTATTTTACCGATGAAGGAATCGCTTGGTTGGAGCAGAAACGTGAATCGAAGAAACCGTGGTTTTTGTTTATGTCTTACAATGCTCCGCATGGACCGATGCAAGCGACCGATGCGGATTTGGCACTTTTTTCGTCGATCGAGAATCCAAGACGATGCACTTATGCGGCAATGATGTTTGCTTTGGATCGCGGCATGGGACGAATCATGACGTGGCTAAGCGATCAAGCGGTCGACGAGAATACGCTCATTGTGTTCTTCTCCGATAACGGCGGGGCGACATCCAACGCGAGCTGGAATGGTCCGTTCTCCGGGGCGAAGGGCACTCTCAAGGAAGGGGGAATCCGTGTGCCGATGATATGGCATTGGCCAGGAGTTTTCCCAAGTGGAACTGAGATCGATCAACCAGTCTCAAGCCTTGATTTGCTGCCTACATTCTTAGCCGCTGCGGGTGCGGAGCCACTTCCGTTGCGGGAAGCCCTCTCTCACGAAGATCGGCGAAACTTTCGACTCTCGAGCGAACGCTTTGGTCCTTATGACGGTCTGAATCTCCTTCCAATTCTCAAGGGACGGGAGCAGAGTATGGAACGGAAGCTGTTCTGGCGTTTGCAGGGACAAACGGCGATTCGTTGGGGTGACGACAAACTGATAAAGTTGTCTCATCGCCCGGCACAGTGGTTTCAGCCGGCGAAGGATTTGGGCGAGCGAGAGGATCTCGCTGTCTCGAGTGATCTGCGTTTGCGAGAACTCTTCGAACAGCTCGGAAGCTGGGAAGCTCAACTACCGACCGTGCCTCTCTGGGGATCGTCGCCCTACTGGATTAGGCAAAGCGCGTTGCTCTATGATTCGCTCATGCCGACATCAGAACCGCGATAATGGCGACATGATGAGGGGAAGTGAATTGAGTTTGTAGGATTTCCTATGTCAGAAGAACGACGAAGCCAGCGATGGATGTTGCTCCTTATTTTCTTGGTGCCCTTGGTTCTGGGATTGCTTTTTTACTTCGGTAGCGATTTGGAACAACTCGTCGACTCCGCCTTTGAAGATCGTGATTCAAAGATCAGAGCTGTCTATGAGGCTTGGCATCAACTCGACTTTGTTGAGGTTGCAGAGAGTTCTGAATTTAGTTCAGCATTGAAAGCGGTTCAACGAGATGGAGACGACTTGTTGTCCGAGGAGCAACGCAATGCACTCTTGCGGAGTCTCGAATCATTCATGAAGGGGCTCGGTGGTCTGGGGTTCGTTGAGTATTCTAAATTTCGTTATCCTTCGACGATGCAGATCAATCGAGACCTAATCATTAAGCGGATATCTGCCCCTCCACAGCCGAATTATTATCCTCGTTTGGGACAGCAGGCAAGTCGACCGGCGTTGACGAATCCCGTTACTCGCCCAACACCGGGAGAGTTGGCAATCATGTCGGACGTCGACTTGGTCGCGGCGGTATCGGATCTATCCAGTCAGGGTGCGATGTCGAATCGATTCGTCCGGTCCTTTAGTCCGGAGTTTAGCCAGATCGTTGTCCGTGACGTCACGCACGCTGAAAGTCGGCTCTACGCCTTTATCTCGGATACGGTCCCTTCCGTGGGGCTCGTGGGAAGCTCGATTGTGGATCTTACCAATTCTAGGACAAACACCTTGCCGAAGTCCGTCGGAGAAGGGCACTCGTTCGTTGAGTACATGGAGGAAAAAGCTGAAACCCTCGTGGTGGATGCGATGCTCATGCTTGACTACGAAGCTCCGGACCACGCTGGGCCGGTGGGAATCAGTTTCTTTTGGGACAGGGACAAGCGTTGCTGGGTTCCCTACGCCATGGTTCAGGTGGGGCTCCACCACGAAACGGGCATGAGGATTCCGTTTTAATCGTCGGTTAACCGGCCCGGTGGTTTGGAGCGTGAGGAGCCGCTTGTGACGGGGATGTGTTCTGCATTCTTGGGGGCTGCGGGTCCTCGTTTCAAGGTTGTCGCTGAACAATGCATGCGGACCTAGTCGATCGGACTGAGTCGATAGAATGCGGAGCCTCCTGCGTAACTTTCGTCGGTAAACTCAGTCGATCCGATGAAGCGATTCAACTGTCGGAACTCCTGCTGTCCGATTTCCTCCCATTCGCGAAGGTCACTAGAGCGCTGAATGCTAACCTTGACTCGGGAATGGCCGATGAATCGTGGCTTTCCATCACTAAATGTGAGACTGGAAGGCACGATGATGCCTGCCTCGTGGTCGATAGCGCTATAGTCAATAGCACTGAATTCCCGTAAACCATTGCCACGGACACTCACCCGCTCTAGGTGGGGCAAATCGGCTGAGATCTCAAGGCTCGTGATACGATTATCGTCGAGCATGATCGACTCGATCTTGCTGTCTACGTTCTCAGGGAAAATAACCTGTTCGATCCCACTGTCTTTCAGGCTCAGTTGTCTCAGACCCTCTGGTATCCCTCGGAGATCTAAAGCGCCCCTGAATTGGGATCTGTCGAGGATAATTACTTCTAGATTGGGGGTTCTTAGGAGGATGTCGAGTTTCGATTGATCCAACTCCAGGGCATTGCCGCTTAAATTGAGGATTGTGAGTTCGGGGAGAGTGGAAATGGGAGAGAGATCAATCGATGGGGATAGAATCGGTTCTTCATCGGCCTCACGATTCAACGCGAGATCCTTGAGGTCGATGAACTGTTCGATGCCTTCCAAACTTTCGATGGGAGTCGTGGGGAGATCATCAAGAAGAGGTTGAAATGTCAGAAGACCTGAGCGGCTTTCAGAAATGAGGCTCGGGTCAATATGGCCGCATTGGATTTGGTTCTTCCGCGCTAATTCAGCCAAGACGAGATCAGGGATCGGAGGGCCTTCGAAGACATCCCTTCGAAACTCGCTGAAGCTGAAAGCTGGGAGTCTGGAAGGTGGAGAAGGGGGGATACCTGCTCCGCCCAATTCGACGGTGAAGACGTTTGAAACCATGAAAAATTCGCAATCGCTTTGTCGATTGCCAGCCTTTTCCACGATGGCGATTCGTAGTTCTACCGAGCTCCCTCCTGCAAAGCCGTCGACCGATCTGGCGCCTCCAGAGAAGAGACCTTTAGTGAGGATGGGGGCCGGTGCCCCGACATTGGTTCCATTGGCGAGCTGAAGTTGGGCATCAAATCCGGCTTCCAACGGGCCGTCGGGGCCAACGACGGGCGAATGCCCTGATCCGCCAATATTGGCAAATGAGACGGTGCCTTGCGAAAGGCACATTGGGATGTAAATGAAAGTGAGGCAACAGCCGACGAAGCTTCTTCTCATTGGTTTTTATATCCTGGGTTCTTGGGTTGATTCTCTTAGCGGAAGGAACGTCAATTTATTAGCAAGATTAGTACCTTAAATCTTGAGTGAGTGAGAGAGAGCTTCAGCTGGAAAGGATCCGCTGTTGCGACCCTCGAAAGAACATTTCTTGGTCGGAAAAGCTCTGAAGGCTGATTTAGGGTGCCGAGTTGTTGGTCATCTATGGTGTGCCGTACCGTAGTAGGACCGTGGTAGTTGATCCTTTCGGATCGATGGTGATGATATAGAGTCGGTCAAACTCCTCTTTCTCGTTGATCGCCGAGCCGCTCGCTCCTCCAAGAAGTTTGGCGAGGGATGGGGTCGTGTTGCTGTGTCCGACGACGAGATGACGACCTCCTTTTTCCGTGAGCATTGCGACGAGAGGGGAAAGTTCGCGAGGGTCATAGAGTTGGACAGGAAGAGAAAGGAGCTTGGCAAGGGGGCTAGCTGTGTCTCGGGTGCGTTGATAGTCACTGCTGTGAATCTCCGTGATGTCGGCATCGCGAAGGGTGGTCGCTAGCGTATGTGCGCGTGCGATCCCATCCGGTGTCAAGGGAGCATCCAAACTGGTATTTGCTTTTTCTGCGTGACGAACCAGGAAGACGACCAGTGGCGACTTAGATTCTTGGGAGATGGTTTGCGTGGAGAATGCAAAGCAGAGGACGAGGATGATAGAAGGCCAAGGCAATCTGAAAGGTCGTTGCATGGATTGAGTCTAGGTGTGAGGGAGGGCTTGTTCAAGGGAGAGAAGGCCCTTTGACGGCATGATCCGCGGCGAAGAAAAACGATGATGAGTGTTTAGGCTGGACCGAAAGCTGCTCCCAACCGGCATGAATCTCCCTGGTGGTGGTCGAATCGGGGCTGTTGCTCTATTGGTTTTACTGGTCCTTCAGGTAGCTTGTGCCATCCGTCCGAGCCGAGATCCTGGATGTCGTTCAAAGAGCTTGGCTGGAAAAACAGTGGTTGAACCGATCGTTGAGGGGGTGGCTTTGTCAACGCTTTGCTATCGGGTTGGACCCGGCATTAGCGCCGGGAGTGGTGGAGAGAGGATTGGTCCACATCACGATGACAAGGCTATGAAACAGAAAGTTGCCATAGCTCAGATTCGCTCCATCGGAGCGCTCTCGATTCCGTTCCTGCTCGCTGAGATCGGATGTCCTAGTCGAACATCCGTCCATGGATTCGAGGCCTTGGGTGCCCTTGGTGCGCCTGCAATACCCGAGTTGACCCGGTTCATCCGGGGCGATGATATGATCGCGAAGTCTAATGCTATTTGGTCGATTGGTTTCTGTGGGACTGAGGCGGCCTTCGCGGTCGAGATTCTCCTGGTGGAGCTGTCCTCGGGAAATTTCGTCGCTGTCGAAAGTCTTGGAAATCTGGGGGCAGATGCGGGTGAAGCGGTTCCAGACCTACTGAAGGCGTTGATTGATTCAGGAAGCGGGTATGAAAAAGGGAGGGTAGCCGTTGCGCTCTCGAGGATTGGGCTAAGTGCGTCGACGGTCGTTCCCGTACTCTTGGAAGAGCTGAAAGCTGCAGAGATTCAATGCCGCAAGAACGAGGGGTTGTTCTCTGGTGGGGGCTTCCAACTAAGGCAGAGGTTGGTTGAATCGTTAGGTGGCTTTCGTGAGGGGGCTACGATCGCGGTTCCTTATCTCATCGAGCGCCTCGAGGTGTATCCTGTGACTCAGCTCTCAGATTTATACCTCCTCAAGGCACTCGTGAGAACCCTTGGAGAGATTAGGGCGGACTCCAAGGCGGCTCTTCCCGTCCTTAAAAGAATCACGAAGGATGCAGATCTTGATCATGGGGAGGCGTACTTTGGGATCAAGCGTGGTGCTCGCAAAGCGATTCAATTGATCGAAGGGGAATGACGAATGCCTTCATTGCTAGAGAAAATTGACCTTGTTTTTCCTCGGAGTGCCTGAGTGTCCTCTAGGGGAGATGAAAGACTTCCATCTGAATATCTTCCCGCTGGAGTCCCCCTTGACGATTGGCCTTGCTGGTGGCCGTCTTGTAGCCCTGCGCCTCAACCATTAAGAACTGCTCGAATGCAGGGCTCCGAGGAAAGACGATTCTATACTCCCCTTGAATCGCGATGGCCTGAGCCCTGTCGTCCCAGGTAATGGGCTCATTGTTGTCACTGCGATATCCTGTGCGGAGTCGTGCGTGGGCAAGCGATTGCCCGGTTTGAGCATTGACGATACGACCAGTCATGATGAGCGCTGACTGAAGAGTGATTGTTTCGGTTTTTCGTTGCGGTTCGCTAATTTCGATCGCGCGATTTTGATATTCAGGATGAGCTAGCTTGAGAACAAGCGCGTCTGACGGGGAACTGCGCCACTCAAACATCCCTTCCTGATCCGTCAATGTCTGCCAGCCGACATTCCGCATGTTGTTCCACGATTGGACGGTGATTTGAACATTGGGAATGGCCTCACCGCTTTCGTCAATGACTTGTGCTCGGAACGGCCTTGAGGCTTCGAGTGTCACGGCCACCTGATAAGTCGCTGGAGTCTCTGGATGGGGCGTCGTGGATCCTATGACGCGTTTTGCTCGGGGCTGTAGGGAGGGGAGGGTTTCGACTACTGAAGCAAACCCTACTGATTCCACAAGGACGGAATTTCTTGGAAAGTGGATGTTCGGGATACGGAATCTGCCCTGGTCATTGCTGAGTGTTGATCTGCCCGGACGACCATTTCCCAGGCTTACTTTAGCCGACGGGATTGGGGCTCCGTTCTGATCCGTAATAGTTCCGGCGATTCCGGGGGATTGCCGGAGCTGAACTGCAAATCGCTTCTTAACTAGGTTGGAGAAAGTGAGCCGATGAGACTCTTTGACATTGGGGGCGATACGGAATGTGCTTGGATCGATTTGTTTGTCGATCGATGCAGTGGTCGCTTGATACTCTGGGTGTCGAATTCCTATGTGAAATTGATCGAGATCGTCGGGGATGCCGGCGTAGCTCCATTCTCCGTTCTCATCGGAGAAAGTGTAAGCCTTGGTCATTGCGAGGTGCAACTTGTCTCCAGAGTCTATTTGAATTCTTGGTCCTTGAAGCCGTATTTCCGCTCCAGCAAGGGGTTCTCCGGCACCGTTCTTGATGGTGCCACCGATTTCTATCCCAGGCGCGATGGTGTAGTTGTATGTCTTTGGAAACGGTCCATGGTGACGGGTATCCCACTGAATGATCATCGGAGGATAGCCATCGGCATCGGCCCAAATGGTCATATAGATCAGAGGGGCTGAGGGGTATTCAATGACGGTGTCACCGTCATTGTTGGTGAAGAAATGTCCGACAAAAAAATGGGAGTCAAGATCGGCTCCTTCGATTCTGAGATGAAGGTCCTTGATCGGCTTGTCGGTGGATTGATCCCTTGCTGTGAACGTCATCGATTGAGCGCGCTCTGGCGTGGGTTCGAGAATCTTCGGCGATGAGCGCCAGCTCTCCGGAAGATTGGCAGGGCCGCCACTGATTCCAAAAACGACTTCTGAGGAATAACTGTTTGCTGAGATCAGATCGATGGTAGCGATTTTCTTCTTCGGCTGGGGGTTTTGCAGGCTTGTGAGGCAGAGGCGGAGCGACTTTCCATAGGCCGCCAATTGTTCGTCGTGCCCAGTCCAAACGATCCGTGATTCAGGATCTGTCAAATTGATAGGAAACTCGTATTTGTGCCGCCACCAATCACGGACGTGAACACCGTAGAGTATTTCGAGTTCTGCTTTGGAACCATCTGTGTAATTGAGTCGTAGGGTGACAACAGGTGACCCTTCGGGACTGCTGTAATGAGTGCCATGGAGGAGATAGAGACGCTCGTAGCTCTTATTCACGGCGATTCCTGTCACGTCTGAGCGATGGTGGCGGCTATCTCTAGTCGCCTCTTTGCTGGCGAGACGAATGATGCCATCAATACGAAAGGGGACTCCAAGAAAGGTCTGGTCCCCCTTCGGGCAGTGGGACCAAGTCCACGCCTGATCGGTAGTGGCATAGAACCCTTTGCTGTCGAACTGTGGTGCGGGATGGTCTTGCTGCGCCGTGAGTGGGATCGGTGCGATAGAATCAAGGGAATCGGCTTTGTCGCTTGGTTCCCCTTCGGTAAGAAAGACGACGCCCAGGCCGAGACAAAGGGCGATTGCCAATGATGGGATACTCGGTTGACGGTGAAATCTTGCGATCATCTTTATTCTCTCTTTGATATGTCGTTTGTTTTCCAACACTCCAATATGCGCTGTCTTGGGGAACGTTTCGGGGATCTGATCGACGACCTTGAGGATCGTCTCGCCATACTGCTTACTGTTGGTCTTGGGAATGTTTGAGAGCGCATGGGCATCGCAAGCGAGCTCCCGTTCGATCCGCATTCGATGCCCCATCCAGCGGACGATCGGGTTGTACCAATGGATTGCTTCGACGAGATTTAACCAAATATTGGTTTCAATGTCGCAGCGTTTGATGTGTGAGAGCTCGTGCGTGAAGAGGTGTTGCCACTCGGTCGGGGAGTATCGATCCGTCTGTCCCTTGGGGATGAGAAGGTAAATGCGACCGAGTCCGAAAACTGCCGGGGTCTCTACCTCTGCAGACTCGACAATCCTAATGGGGCGTTTGATACCGATTCGCTTGCTGCAATCTTCTAGAATCGAGCGGAGCGTGAGATCTCGAATGTCGTCGCAGTCTCGCAATGCTTGTTGAAACCGGAAATTGACCAGGGCGAAACGGAGCACGAAAAAGAGCGTTCCGAGTAGCCAAACAACTCCGGCTAGGGTTCCAATGCGGACGAGCGGGTCACTGTCCTTTGATGGGAGCGGCGATTCTACGCTGGAATGAGAGAAGGAAGGGGTGTTTGGCTTGGCATCGATGGTGCTTGCTGTCGTATCGGTCAGGCCGATCAGGTCTGACGTTGAACGAGCGAAGGAGGGAGCTGGTCCTGGCTGGTATCGCTGCCGACAATAGCAGAGTTGGCAGGCTCTAGAGAAACGCGTGTGGTTAGGAGTTGATCGATTTGATTCGCCGCAGACCAATTGAAGAAACTCCACTCACTATTCGGTAGGTCCCAGATGCTGAGCCGGATCAGGGCAAGAAACCAAAGCGCATAGCACCATGCAGGCGATAGGTGCGTTCGAAACAAACGCCGTGCGAGGAGAATGAATGCGATTACTGCAGTTCCCTTGATGGAGGCGCTTAGTGCCATCCAGAAACCGGCTTCGATATGGTTAGCGATTTCCATTTTCTTGATGATATCAGTGAGCTTGGACTCGTCCCGAATCAGTCTTTACCGTCGAGGACCTTTTTGAGCTCTCGGATTTCTTCGCGAGTGAGTTTTTGCGATCGAGCGAAATGAAGGAGCGCTGGTTTGAGGGCTCCGCCATAAACGCGTTGCAAGAATGACTCACTCTCTGCGGCGATGCACTCTTCCTCGGAAATCAGAGGATAGTAGAGAAAGAGGTTTTTGTAGGGACGGATGCCGACGGCACCTTTCTTGTGGAGACGAGCGAGCATCGTACGAATGGTATTCGCGTGCCACGATTCCTGATCCGACAGAGCAGTGATGAGATCGTAGGCAGGCTGGGGTGACTTTTCCCACAGCAAACGCATGAGCGGCCACTCCTTGTTTGATAGCGTCGGTTGAGAAGGCATAGTGGTATTGACTAATTGTGGTATGAATATACTATATATGTAGTTAGTGGCAATGTTTTTTTTTGAATGGGAAGGTGTTTGTGTGTATGAGATGAACGATTTGAAAGCAGGTTTCTGGTTACTTTGTGGCAGCAATGTGATAGGCCTCTCTCGAGGCATTTGAGTTCAGAGAAAATGATTGAAGGCATGCATATGAAACGCTTGAAGAAACATTCGAAATGCGTCTCTCTTGTCCTTGTTGCTTCTATTTCTATTTGCGGTGCGTTTCTTTTTCTTCTGCAATCGCCCGGAGAGAACGAGTTCGTATGGCGGGATATCGTGGCCATGCAGTCGGCTTCATCCTACGCTGAAGCGAAAACGTTCATGGAATCGTTGGTCGCCCATGGTGACGAAGCGATTCCCGCTTTGATCGAATGTCTCCATGAGACTCATGGGAATGAACTATATGTGCAAGAGGCTTTGAAGGCGATTGGAGTGCCAGCCCTCGAACCACTTATCAGCTCTGTGGAACGAGGGGATCTTTCACGGTATCCATTCATTTGGAACAATTGGAACCGATTGCCAGTTTTTCTTCGAAATAAGTTTCGGAATCCCGGCAATGAGTTACAGCTGCAGAAAATTGTCGTCGCGCTCACGACTGAGATTGGACCAGACAATGTGATGGTCTGCGAATTTTTGCTGCGCCTCTCACGGCATCCTTACGCGTTTAGTCGCGTACAGGCGATCCGTGGGATGGGAATGCTCGATGAACGCTTTAGCCCGCGAATCGCAAAACGGCTATCGGACACTGTCAAGGATCCATCGAAAAATGTTCGACGAGTGGCCGCGTTAAACTTTAGCGACAGTTGTGTTCGGCCCGAGGATTTCGCTCCCACTCTCTTGAAATTGATGGACGACCCGCAGCCGTATGTGCGGAGGTCTGCTGCTGCAAGTCTAGGAGCAATTGATGGGGATTTTGATGGCCTTGAGCGTTCTCTTTATAGAGGGCTTGAAGATTCGCAGGATCAATGTCGAATTCAATGTGCGGTGAGTCTCCTAAGACGGGGGGAGAAAGATACCAGAATTGTGGATACTGTGTCCCAATGCTTAGAGAATCGCGGGGCTTCCGAATTGGTCTTGAGGGCTGTAGAACAGTTAGGGCTTGGATTTCCTGAGTTGGTGCCATTTGTTGAGCCCTGGTTGGATTCCGTGTCTGTGGAGAGGCGCATTTATGCGGCGAGGGCCCTTTGGAGTCTTACGGGGCAAGCCGAAGAGGTTCTGCCAGTATTGCTCGATTCCCTCAAGGCGCCCGATCTCGGGGGAGAGCATGTACTGGTACTCTCCTCGCTTGCTCAGATGGGACCAGCAGCAGCTGGGGCCGTGAGAGACCTTGTGTCTGTTCTAAGAGAATTACCAGATGGATCTAGCGTCTTGTATACTTTGAAGGCGCTCGCAAGTATCGGCCCAGCTGCGATTGCCTCTGAGCCAGCTGTGGAGTCATTTCTGGAGCATTCGGTGCCGATCTATCAACTCCAGGCCCATCGAACCCTGCGGGCCATTCGTGGGGAGGGGGATTAGAATCTGGTTTTCTGTTCCGGATCGATTCAAAGTTCTGCGATGGGATTGCTACAACTAGATGCCGAAGCCAGTTTTGAACGCTGGAAAGCCGTTTCACCAGCCCCCCGGGTTTTGTCCTTTTGGGGAGCAACACTGATTGGTTGTTTGGGCTTCACGGCCTTGAGTTTGGGAGTCTTTGCTACCTGGGCATTTGGTGGACGTTTTCTTTATGGGAATTTTGGCGAGCTAGGGGCCTATGGAGTCTGGTGCGTGCTTTTTCTTTTGGGCGCGGGATTCATGCGGCCGGCCCTAACGGGACCTATCTCGTGGGGACGTTTTTATGCGCTCTTCTTGGCCTCGTTTCTTGTCTATGCCGCTCTTTGGACTTTGGCTTGGATGCTGTTGCACAATCGAATGGGCGAGTGGTTGGGCGCCTTCTTGGGGATGATTGGGATGGGTGCAGTCCTGTGTTTTTCGTTTGGCGCGATGCGTTTTTTGGGACGGACCGTGGCGGCGCTCTTTATCGGGAACGCGCTTGGCTACTTCCTTGGGTCGTGGTTCCACACAACTACCGCAGCACCCTGGGCTCAGTTGCTCTGGGGATTGTTCTATGGTCTGGGGACTGGGGCCGGGATGGGGATGGCTTACTATTTTTGCCAGAGACCACTGCGGATGCTGATAGCCAGTCATGCTCCACCGTCGGCCGATGAAAACGCGGACGCCTAGGGACTAGCTGAAACACTGAGGGACGGGTTTGCCGTGGTCGGTGATCGGGATCGGGCGTTCTCCTGCGAATAGTCGCCGTGAGGGGCGAATTCCCAGCGCGCAATGAATCGTCGCGTGAAAGTCAGGGATTGAGATCGGCGTGTCAATGATCTCTTTGGCGAGTTCGTCGGTTGTCCCTAGTGCCTGCCCGGTGTGAAGGCCGCCTCCTGCCAGGACGCCGCTGAAAGCACCTGGCTGGTGCCCGCGTCCACCGCCGCTGTCGAATGCTGCGGGCCGGCCGAATTCTGTTGCGATCACAACCAGCGTTGAGTCGAGCAGGCGGTTTTTCTCTAGGTCCTTCACGAGTTGCGCGAAGGCTTGATCGAGATCTTGAATGAGGAGGTGTTGGCGCAGTTGGCCGTCGTTGTGGGTGTCCCAGCCAGTGCCGTTCAAGAAATTGAGATTGAAGGAAACTTCGACAAAGCGAACTCCTGATTGGACCAGCCGCCGTGCCAAGAGACAACGTTGACCGAACTCGCTGCCGTAAGCCCTTCGGATGCCGTCCGTTTCATTCTCTAGATTGAAGACGTTCAGGAATTTGGGGCCAGCCATTTGAAAGGCTTGTTCAGAAACGGCGCGCTGGATCTCTGCCTGTTGATTTTCCGGCTGCCGTTCAATGTAGTGATTATTCCAGTTTGCCAAGAGGGCTTCGCGCCGTTGTTGTCGACTGGACGAGACGTCGGTGGGAAGGGTGAAACCGTTGGGGCCGGTCTCAATTTGTGTCAGGTAGATGTAGCCGTGCTGAGGTCCCAAGAATCCTGGGTCGCGAGCGATGTTTGGATAGCCCATAACAACGTAAGAAGGGACGCGATCATCTTTGGGGCCTAGCTGGTGGGATACGATCGAACCCAGCGATGGGTAGATGACCGTTTCACTGGGCTTTCTTCCTGTGTGCACCAGATTCGTCGCGGCGCCATGTTGAGCCTCGATATCATGGGAAAGGGTTCGCATGAGAATGCAGCGGTCGAGAATCTTGGCCGTGTTGGGGAGGTGCTCCGTGACTTGTACCCCAGGAAGGGCGGTGTCGATCGCGTTGTAATAGGATCCGGGTACTTTCTTGCCGTCACCGCGTTTCTTAGGGTCGAAGGTGTCAATATGTGCGGCGCCTCCTCCGAGCCAAATGAAGATACAGGCTGTCTCTTATACACATCTGACGCTGCCGACGACTCCTTACGTGTAGA
>OJGX01000720.1_pt1 | contig 15046 bp, 15 predicted proteins | sample 1594661 | NCBI WGS metagenome assembly OJGX01 (sample SAMN05416839, study PRJEB24817) | seawater metagenome | isolation source: Sea water | place: Canada:Atlantic | collected 2013-07 | reverse complement strand
ACGTAAGGAGTCGTCGGCAGCGTCAGATGTGTATAAGAGACAGAGATAACACAATGATGATCCGTGTAAATGAAGTCATCATCATAATGAACGCGGGAAGCAAGCTAAGTGCTGTCATAATAGCCACGACTTGCAATGTCATGGTGTAATCTTGCGAACCGTCTGCGTTCTCGGTCATGGTCAAAGCGGGGATCCCCGGCTCTGCAATCGCCCAACTCGGCACAGCCAACAGCACGGCGGCCAATAACCAGAAAAATAGTTTATTCATCACGCTCTCCTGCGTTGCGCTTACTGCCAGGATTGGCGTTGGGCTGTAACTTGCCAGCCATAAACAAGTTAAGTTTATCTTTGAAATTCTCGCCGCTTAGGGGCTTATCATTTGCAATGGGCGTATCAAGTTTAGCGAGATGATTAATACTCTGAGCCGTAACACCAATCAGGTGCTGTTCGTCACCCACTTCAATAACCAATACCCGCTCTTTCGTTCCTGCAGCTAGAGAGGCCACTACTTTAAGTTGACCCGAGCTGCCACCAGTGACGTTAAACCGTCGCATGATGAACGCCAACATGAAAACCACGGCGATAACCAATAAAAGGGATAGAAAAATTGACACTATAGATGTGGGATCAGAGAGGGTTTTGGCCTCAGCAAGTGCTGTATTTGAGGCTAAAAACAGAGGGCTCAGAAGCAACCAAACCCTTGTTTTCAAAGGAGTTTGGTTAGCGAAGTTTTTTGATTCTTTCCAGTTGACTAATAACATCAGTTAAGCGAATACCAAATTTATCGTTGACGACTACTACTTCACCATGAGCAATCAACGTGCCATTTACTAACACATCAAGTGGTTCACCGGCAACGCGGTCTAATTCAACGACAGATCCTTGGTTTAATTGCAGTAGATTACGAATGCTGATGTGACTGCGCCCTACTTCCATTGAAATAGTCACCGGGATATCAAGGATCGTATCTAACTTACGTTTTTCCGCTGGCGTGATATCTTTATCTTCTTCAAGCTCATCAAAATCTGCAACGGTCGCCGCTGCGTCTTTATTTTCTTCGTCTGCTTGTTCAGCCATGGCTGCTGCCCAATCGTCTAAACCTTCTTCTTCACTCATAATATTTGCCTCTTGATTGGCTACAAATCATCTTCAAGGGTTTGTAACTCGGCGTCGCTGTCAATTCTGCGACCGCCTTTGGTTAATAGTTGTAACTCCGATTTCACTGATGTGGGACGCGGAATTTTATCGGTAATTTTGAGCGCTAGGTTGTCACGAGAACGACCAAGCTTGGCTCTAAAAGTAGGTAATTCCTCAATCATGACGGTAATGTGCTCGGGCATATCAATCGGGATAATATCTCCGGCTTTCATTTCCATAATTTTTTGCAAGCTAAGGGTTAAATCCATCATGTGGGTTGATAGCTCAACTTTTACGTCCATGATTTCATCCCGTAACGCTTTGCTCCAACGCAGGTCAGTATCTTCTTTATCACTTTGCACGCCCGCATCGAGTAATTCTCGAATTGGCTCAAGCATGGAATAAGGCAAAGACACGTGAAAATCACCGCCGCCACCATCAAGTTCAATATGAAAAGAACTGATCACCACCACTTCGGTAGGGCTCACAATGTTCGCCATAGCTGGGTTTACTTCCGAGTCTAAATACTCAAAAGATACATCCATCACTGGGGCCCATGCTTCTTTGTAATCTTCAAAAATGAGTTTAAGCAACATTTGAATAATGCGTCGCTCAGTGGGGGTAAATTCTCGACCTTCAATTTTGGCATGGTAACGTCCATCGCCACCGAAGAAGTTATCCACTAAAATAAATACTAAGCGAGCTTCCATGGTGATCAAACCTGTGCCCTTTAGAGGACGAAAGCGCACCATATTTAAGCTAGTAGGAACGAACAAAGTATGAATATACTCTCCAAACTTAATCATTTGGATACCATTAATCGATACTTCAGCCGAGCGGCGCATCATATTAAACAAGCTAACCCGCATATGTCTGGCAAACCGTTCGTTGACGATTTCCAGTGTTGGCATTCTTCCCCTAACGATTCGATCCTGCGAAGAGAAGTCGTATTCAAGCGCAGAGCCATCGCCTTGCGTTTCTTCAACGTCTTCTTCTTCGACTTCGTCTACTCCGTGAAGTAGCGCATCGATTTCATCTTGGGATAATAAGTCGCTCAATCTCTTTCTCGCTTATGCTTATTGCATCACAAAACCAGTGAACAATACCTGCTCAACCAATTCATTACCTGATACGTCTTTCAACGTTTTCTGCACTTCTTTTAACGCATTATCACGTATCGTTGCTTTACCTGCCTCAGTGATTAAATCATCAGCATTCGCTTGGCTAAATGCGCGATTTAATGCCCCTTGAATAGACGGTATATGCATTTTCACTTGTTCTTCGGCGTCACTACCGCGCACCATAAGTTGTACTTTTATCTCAACTAATCTGTCCCTAGTGGTGCCTGGCACATTAAACGTGATTGGGTTAGGTATCGCTACGTACAATGCCGTGCCCGTTTTAACCGGTGCTGACATGGACGCTCCGTCGTTGTTGCCTTGTGCTTGCTCAGCACCCGCCTCCATAGCCGCGTCATCTTCACCACCCAGTAAAAAATAAGCGGCAGCTGAGCCCCCTAACAGTAAAACAACCACAATGATGATAATCATCATAAGTTTACTTTTTTTATCGCCTTCTTCCATTTGTAATTCTTCTTCAGCCATGAGCACGCCTTAAATAATAAATTGCTGCTATTATCGTTCTTACTCAGAAAATCGCAATCGATAAGCACCTTAGATAACGTTAAACAAAGTAATCTATACCGCCTAAAGCTCCATTCACGATTGGCTGCTGTAATACACCTTCAGGTACTTCGCCTTCAGCCAGACCTTGCTCTGCACTATGGTCATGACCATTGCCATTTCCGGCCATTTGCTGCTCGTCACCTTTGTCTTGCGACCCTTGTTCGACAGATGATTGCCCCAGCTCAATGCCCTTTTCAGCCAACATCTCTTTTAACTTAGGAGCAGCATTATCAATCGCTTCTTTAGCATGTAAGGTTTGCACCACGAAACTCACGTTCGCTGACTCCCCACTTACCGACACCTTTACGTGCATTGAACCTAATTCAGCTGGGTCTAAGCGTATGTCTGCTACCAATTGATTGGCATTAACCATAAAACGTACTTTTTCAGCTAATTGCTGATGCGCTTCAGGTTTGGCTAAATTCAATGCTTTATCAAATTGCCCTTGCTGCAACTGGCTTGCCTTAGTTTGTTCAACCATATTGATGCCCTGCTCACGATAGGTAGCATTAACCGATTGCTGATGCGAAACCTGTTCTAGCGCGCTACTCATCAATTGGGCCACGTCTACTACCTGCATCATTGACCGCGTAGCCAATTCTACCTGCTCAGGCTTAGTTGAAAGCATATTGCTTGCCAACTCTGGTGACGATTTTATGGCGTCATTCACCAAGGCCTTTAAATCAATGCCGGGCTCACGGCCTTTTTCAAGCTGAGCTTTAACTTCGGCCAAGCCTGTTTTTAAAGCAGAAATAAAATCAGTGGTACCGCTGACGTCTGCTTTGGTGTCAACTTTGCTCAAAAGGTTATTCAAATCAAGGCTTGCGGGGGGCGTTAAGTCACTCTCTATCTGACCTGTATTTGTCACCACTGTGCCAATAGAGGATTCACTCACGGAGCTTGTACTTGCCGTGCCTCCTTGCTGTAATTGCTTGGCTAATATTGCTAAGGCACTCTCAAGTTTTTCTGGGGGCAACTGTAGAAGCTTTTTTAATTCAGGTGTACTTTCTAACAAGACAAGCTGTTGTTGCGTTAGCTCAGCGTCTAATTCAGAGGCACCAGCGTCAAGCCCAGAGACAAGAGCGCTTTGCTCAGTTGCTTGTTCAATAAGTTGCGACACTGTTTCGCTACTGCCCGCTTGTGGCTCACTCCCCATTACCCCAAGTGTTTGTATCGCTACATCACCTTTGGCTGTTTCTTTTGTGGTGGCGGCTTTTGCATCCATTAAACTGAAAACAGCTTGAGCAAGCTCGACTAGTTCTTGCTCATTAAGTACTAACTCTTCTTCTGCAGATTGTATTAGCGTACCTGAAACTACGCTGGTCTGAGTTTCAAGTGTCCCTTCAGTACCGGCATCAACGAGCGCTACTTTTGACTCTTCACTTATTTGCTCTTGTGTTGTGAGTAATTGCTTTAACGCACTCATTAGTTCTGGTTGCCCCTCAAGCGCAGCCATCATTTTACTCACATCATCAGCGGGTATTTTGCCTTCAGCTATTTTACCGTCAACGCTATGCTCATTTGCGCCTTGCGCTGATCTGCTATCGAGCTGGGTATTATTCATTTTGTTCAGCAAAGCTGCTACCAGTGCCAACTGGTCACTTTTTGGCATACCAGCAATATCGTCACTTGCGTTTGAGCCAGAAACTGTTTCGATAGCGTCCTCGGCATTGATGGGAAAACCTGCACTATCAATAACTCCTTTGAGCGAGCTTTCATCGGCCACACCCGCTTTTTGACTATTACCTTGCGCTTCGCTGTTACCTTTGCTCTGAGCGTTTGCCACAAGCTGTTCAACTATCGATAACCAATGATTGCCCTGTGCATCATCTTTAACCTCTGTGGTAACCAAGGTATCAACCTGTTCTGATGACGTCACGTTAGCCTCGGCTGTGGCCATCTGAACTTGCGCCGATATGTCGATATTTTTACCGTCCGATTCGTTTTGCGCTGTACTTTTACTTGCAAGACCATTCTTATCAGTTGCAACCGTTTTATCTTGCTCTGCAGCAAAAGGCTGCGCTTGTTTGCCCAACGCATTTGATTCTTCGTTAGGGGAAGTATTTGATAGCGCGTCTTGGGTCGCTTTTTCTGATGCGACAACACTTTTTTGTGCAGCTTGCTTATCTTTTTTGCTGGTGCGTGGCTGTACGTCGGCTTTAGTCTCAGGTGTTGCATTAGCTGACTGATGAGATTTATTCTCCTTAGCTAACATAAAGGCAAATTCATCCGCATTTTGCAGTTTAGAGGCGCTTTCATCACTCACATCAACCGCGTAAGCGGCAACGTCTGATTTAGCGGTGGCAATTTGTTGCAGCATTTAAAATCCTCTACACCCAAGTGTGAAAAAATAATTATTCTATTTAAAAACAAAAACTTAATAATAGTTGTTGAATGGTAGAAGGCACTAACGGCGCTCTTTTCACGATTCAATCTCTTGGTTTTTAGTTCTTAAATTGTCTCTTGAATGAATAAGAGCAATGTTCATTCCAACATAGATGAATATACACAAAGCAGACTAAAACAAGAGGACGCGTAGAAGCACTTGGAGGTTTTTACCCGTTGAGAGGGTAGTCAGTGATTAGACTAATTCTATTTGCTGCGCAGAAACTTTTGTAATGCAAGTTCGTCAAGCATTTGCTGTTCTGCCCTATCCTGCTTTTGTTGAATCTTAAGGGCTTGTTTATCGAGTAACATTTCCACAGCTTTTCGCTTACGCTGCTGAGCAAGCCACTGTGTTTTGCGCTGCTCGGCCACCACAAGTGCATTGCTGACTTGTTTCGTTTGTTGTTCACATGCGGCATCAATTTTACCCACGAAGGACTGGTGCTGCCCATAATTTTTTGCCGCTAAACCAAGCTGGCCCTTACGGATCCCTTCTTTTAAATAGTTAACTCGATATTGCTCTAACCCAGTGAGTTTATTTTGATTATCTACTACGTTTTGCTGTGCTAACTGGTAGTCTGTGGCCATTTTTTGCTCTTTACGACGTTCCCAATCTGCCACCATTTGCAATTGCTTACTGACCGGCATATCGCGCTCCTGTCTGAAGTGAAAAATGAACAGAATAGGCAAGTCGCTCTATGCGTAGAAGTTTAACCACAATCATCATGCGGGCCCTAAGCCAGTACCAAGCTTAACCATAGTTTCGACACTTTCTTCAAAAGTCAGTATTTGCTGCATACCTTGTTGTAAAAAAGCATTGATAGCAGGCTCAGCTTTAATAGATAAATCAATGCGCGGATCGTTACCTCTGGTGTATGCACCAATGCTAATGAGATCGCGGTTTTGTTGGTAAGTTGAATACACTTGCCGTATGCGCCGAGCAACTTGAACATGCTCAGGGCTAACAACCATAGGCATCACTCGGCTAATAGAGGCTTCAATATCAATGGCGGGGTAATGTCCTGAATCTGCTAGTTGACGCGAGAGTACGATATGCCCGTCTAGTATAGCTCGTGCCGAGTCAGCGATTGGATCTTGTAAATCATCCCCTTCGGTTAGCACGGTGTAAAATGCGGTGATAGAGCCTTGGTTCTCCCCGCCATTTCCGGCCCGCTCAACTAATGCAGGCAAGCGTGCAAATACAGAAGGCGGGTAGCCTTTGGTTGCAGGTGGTTCACCGACCGCCAGAGCAATTTCACGCTGGGCCATCGCGTAGCGGGTCAGCGAATCAACAAGCAATAGAACATTCATCCCTTTATCGCGAAAGTACTCGGCAATCGTAACGGCGGTTTCACATCCTTTTAAACGCATTAACGGGGACGTATCGGCAGGTGCCGCCACGACAACGGCTTTTTGACGCTCTTCATCGCCTAAAATATCTTGAATAAACTCTTTTACTTCTCGCCCACGTTCACCGACCAAACCCACCACTACCACATCGGCACTTGTGCCTCGGGTCATCATGCCTAGCAATACACTTTTACCCACACCACTGCCTGCAAACAACCCCATGCGTTGGCCGCTGCCTACTGTAATCATGCTATTAATAGCTCGCACGCCTACATCTAGAGGTTCGCGAATTGGCTTTCTGGAAAGTGGATTCATAGGTGGGCGGGTTAACGGCACGCGCTTTTCTGCTTTGATGGCCCCAAGACCATCTAGAGGTTGACCATTGCCGTCTACCACTCGCCCTAAAAGAGACATACCTACGGGTAGTCCTTGTTCACGGTTAAGTGGCTGAACGCGCGAGCCTGGCACTATGCCTTTAACTGCCTGAGTAGGCATCAAATAGGTAATATGCTCAGCAAATCCAACCACTTCAGCTTCAATTTCACCATCTACTGTTTGAATCAAACATTGGCTACCCACTGGCATTTGGCAGCCGACAGCTTCTAATGTTAAACCAATTCCGCGCACCAGCTTGCCGGCTGCAACGACCGGAGCTTGAGGTACCTGTTGTTGCAGTGCTTTAATATTTTCTAATAGCGAAAGTGACATAATCGACTACTCATCTTCGTCAGGCGCAATGGTGTCTAACCCTTGCTCTAACAAAAACTTGTCCAATACGTCTTTAACCCGGCGCTCAATACTGACATCAACCGCATTACTTTGAGTAACGATATCGCAGCCACCTTGAGACAAATTAGGCGCTTCCACTAACTGCCAACCATGCTTTTCAATTTCTTGTTCACTAAAGTGCTCAGTCACTAACACTAAATCCTCTGGGTGCAAGTGAATTTGATACTGGTTTTCATTAATGGGTAGCGCTTTTAGTCCTTCGCTTAAGGCATTGAAAATAATATCTGAGTTGGTTTTCACTTCAGCTCTTATCACTGACTTTGCCAACGATACGGCTAAAGATACGAGTTCTTTTTGTAAGGCATCTTCCACTAAAGCCACAGGGTGATGCAGCGTTGATAACAAACTCTGCCAGCTTTCAAGTTGCTGTTGAATGGTTTCTTGCGCTTCAGCTAGACCTTGCGCTCTGCCCTCTTCAAGCCCTTGGGTAAACCCCTGCTCTTTGCCCTGCTCAAATCCCTCTTGATGTCCTTTTTCAAGGCCCTCTTGTTTACCCGCATCAAATCCTTCACCTTGTGCTGCTTCTCGAATTGATTCAATCTCTTGGGCCGTAGGGGGGCTAAACTCCTCTTCTTCATCGGTTTGATTTTCTGGGGGTTCGTATTTCCAATTTGAGCGGCGATTTATCGCATTGGTTGTCGTGCTATCGGCTTTGCTCTGATCCTCAACAAAAGGGAGATCCCAGGCGCTGATGTCTTTATCCTGTTCATTATCATTATACTTATTCATGACGCCGTGCGACTGCCACTTAGTGCCCAAAGGCTATAGGAATTCATCACCGCCTCCGCCACCAAGCATGATTTCGCCCGCATCAGCTAACCGTCGAGCCACAGACAAAATTTCTTTTTGCGCAGCTTCTACTTCGCTTAAGCGCACTGGACCAAGCGCTTCTAGATCGTCCAGAAGCATATCCGCCGCACGTTTAGACATATTTGCAGTGATCTTCGTTTTAAGGGCTTCATCTGCGCCTTTAATCGCTTTGAGTAAGGCGTCTTGCTGAACTTCACGCAGAATAGCTTGGATCGCTCGATCATCGACTTCAGCTAAATTATCAAACACGAACATTAAGTCTTGTATCTGTTGACTCATTTCTTCGTCCTGTTCGCGAATGGCATCCATCAATTGTCCTTCGATATTGGTGTCGAGGTAGTTCATGATATCTGCCGCAGATTTCAAGCCGCCCATTTTGGCTGCTTGCGTACCCGCTTGGCCTGCAAATTGTTTTTCCATGATTTCGTTTAATTCTTGCAAAGCGGCCGGCTGTACTTCCTCTAGGTTTGCAACCCGCATCATTAAATCTAAACGTACTTTTTCTGGGAACTGGGCGAGGATCTCAGCAGATTGTTCAGCATCTAAATAAGACATAACAATGGTTTGAATTTGCGGATGCTCGTTGCGAATAATACTGGCCACTTGTTTTGAGTCCATCCATTTGAGGGAGTCAAGCCCCTTAGCACCTGTGCCCATCAAAATTTGATCAATAAGGTTGGCCGCTTTATCTTCGCCTAAGGCTGACGTTAACGCCCGTTTCACGAAGTCTTGGCTTTGGAAACCTATGGTGCTGTATTTTTGGATTTCATCAATGAAATGTTTATGCACGGCGGTAATCTTGGGCTGCGTCATATCATCGATTTGTGCCATAGCTTGGCCTAGCCTTTGAACTTGTTTAGGCTCTAAGTGCTTTAGAATTTGTGCTGCATCTTCTTCCGTTAAACTCAGAAGCAAAATAGCCGCTTTTTCAACACCTTCTAATTTACCAACATCATAACCGCTTTCTGCAGGGGCCGTGGTTGCTGGTGCTGTATTTTCTTCTGGCATGATATTTATCTCTTACTCGTCACTTAGTCTGCGCGTTGCTTAGGTTATTCGTCTTGTAATAACCAGTTTTTAACCACTTGAGAAGACAGCTCAGGCTCATTGGCTACCAAGGCACGAACCGCTTTGAGTACGTCTTCGTCCTTGTGTAGATCCGGCAACATAAAGCTACCATCAGCGGCGAAGCCGACTTGTGAGTCATCGAATTCTTGCGACAACATGCTGATGGTTTCATCGCCTAAGTCTAGCCCTTCATCCGCATCAAACTCATCTTTTGACGTGGTCTCTTCTGGGTAAATAAGTTTACGTAACATTGGGCGCACAACCGCTAGCAGAAGCACGATAATTACCAAACCGCCAATCACTAACTTTAAAATAGGCATGAACTTAGGATCTTCCCAAATCGGTACTTCTTCTAGCGCCACCTCACCCTCTCGGCTAAATGGAATGCTAACGACTTCAAGTGAGTCGCCGCGGGTAACATCAAAACCGAGACCACCTTGCAGTAAACGGCGAATATCGAGTAACTCTGCCTGAGAGCGAGGTGAGAATGTGGTAGTACCATCTTCACCTGTTGTGGCTATATGGTCTAATGCGACAGAAACACTCAAACGACGAATAACACCCGTTTGCTGCTTGGTATGACTAATGGTGGTATCAAGCTCATAGTTTCTTGTTTCTTCTTTATGATTGCGCCCCGGCATAGTCGTTTGTGTATTACTCGCAATCGCTTCTTCTGGAATATTAGAATCAAGTGGAGGCTGATTGGTTAACGCCCCTGGAATGCCGCCTAAAACGCCACCCACGCTGTTGTCCTCGACGGTCATTTCGCTACGTACCGCGGGTAAATCCGGATTGTAACTACGCTTAGTTTGCTCGACCGCGGTGAAATCCATAGTAACATCAGCTTGCGCGGTATAATTCCCCAAACCTAGAACGGGTATCAGTATGGAATCTATTTTTTGAAGGTATTCACTTTCGCGTTTACGCTCCATTTCAAATTCTTTTTTACTTCTGGCCGCTTCACTGTCTTGTGAACCAGAATTAAGCAAACGCCCGTTACTGTCGGTTACTGTAACGCGCTCTGGCTCTAAGCCTTGCACGGCAGATGCGACGATATCAACAATTGAGCTTACTTCTTCGCTGCCTATAATTGCGCCGCGTCGCGCGGTGATGACCACTGTGGCACTAGCCTTTTTCTCACGTCTTGCGAACACGTTTTCTTTTGGCAGAGCAAGTAGTACTTTAGCGCGGGTAACAGCACTCATTTCTTCAAGTGTGCGAGCCAGTTGTTGTTCACGAGCGTGCTTTAAACGCACTTTTTCAACGCGTTGACTGACTCCAAATCCCATGTCTTGCATGATAATATCGGTGCCTTCAGATACGCCTTGACTCAAGCCTTGGCGGGCCATGCCCAGCTTGATATCTTGATATTGATCTGAACTTACATAAACTGTATTGCCTTCAAGGCGGTAGTCTATTTGATTCTGATCAAAATAATCTAACGCTTCGATCAATTCTTGGGTTTGCATCTTAGCTAGCGGGCGATAATCAGGCTCTTGTGCCCATATCATAATAAATACCGCTATCGCTACGCATATCACTAAAGCCACAACAAGCATAAGTTGACGCACCATGTCGGTGGAGCCAAGTGAATCCATAAAGCCAGATTTTTGTTCAGCTTCTGAACCACCTGAGTATGGGTCTGCGCTAGCATTGCTCATTGCCAACTCTGTACCTGTTGCTTCTGCCACGTGTCAGCTCCTAAACCGGCATATTCATAATGGTTTTGTAGGCTTCAAGCACTTTATTACGTACTTGTACTGTTGCCTCAAATGCGATACTAGATTTTTCTTTGGCGACCATCACATCCGCTAAACTAAGACTTTTATCACCCATCTCAAAACGCTCAGCTTGGCTCTTCGCATCCAACTGCATGCTATTAACCGACTCAATCGCGTGGCCAAGCATGTCAGCAAAATTCTCACCTGACGGATTGACTTGCACACCCTGTAAACTAGCAGGGTTGATTTCCCCTAACCCAGCTTTGCTTTGTAAAGCCATGCTTTGCATGTCTTGGTAAAGTGATTGTGCCTTAATGTCCATGATGTGCTCCTGGCGAATTAATGAGATGACGGTATTCAGTCTTAACCAGTTAAAAGCAAAGTTAGTGCCAACAAAAATACACTATATATATCAATCATTTACATCAATATAAATGAAATGTACTGGTATGACGGTTTCTTGACGTGACGAGTGAATTGAACAATTTTGTTTTTATATCTAAAACCAAAGTGCATTAATACGTAAAATGGTATTAGGGTAAGTTTTTGTAACAAAAGAGGAATATTGAAGGAGCTGGAAAACACGACCGCCTTTTGGGGTGGGCGGCCGATTAAATAGTAATTCAGTTGAGCAAGCGCAATACTAACGCGCTAGCGTCGTGCTTGTGCGATTAAGCGGGCAACTCGATACCCACTTCGCGCATTTTCGCTAGCTTGTAGCGTAATGTACGTGGACTTATTCCTAGGCGCTCCGCAACGTCTTTTCTGCGGCCTTGGCAAGACTGTAATGTATCAAGAATAATTTGATGCTCCTGCTGACGAAGCTCTGAGCCTAGCTTGCTTTCGTCTTCTTCTATCACAGACTCCTGAGTATGGCTCAAATCATTTTCAATAGACTCAAGCATAAGATCATCTGCCTCAATCTTTTCTCCGTCACATAAAATCAGGGCCCGTTGCACAACGTTTTCTAGCTCTCGTACATTGCCAGGCCAGTTGTGTTGTAGCATTTTACTGCGCGCAGATGAAGAGAAGCCAAGTGTAGCTGCACCCTGCTTACCACGGTGGCGTGCCACCAAATGTTCAGCCAGTGGAACGATGTCACCAGGACGTTTGTCAAGAGGTGCCCAAGTTAGCGGAAACACATTTAAGCGATAGTATAAATCTTCTCTGAATAAGCCATCGTCAACGGTTTGGCGAATATTGCGGTTACTTGTTGCAACCACCCGCACATCTAGCGGGATCATTTTGCGGCTACCTAATCGCTCTACTTCTTTCTCTTGAAGCACGCGCAATAGTTTTGCCTGTAAACCTAAGTCCATTTCACTTATTTCATCAAGTAAAATAGTACCGCCTTGTGCTTGCTCAAATTTTCCTGGGCAGGCTTGAATGGCGCCAGTAAAGGCCCCTTTTTCATAGCCAAATAAGGTCGCCTCTAGCATATTTTCAGGGATAGCCGCGCAATTAATCGCGACAAAAGGCTGTTCTGCGCGATCAGATTGATCATGAATATAACGCGCCAGTACCTCCTTTCCCGAACCGCTTGGGCCAAGTACCATAACGGTTGCATCTGAACGCGCAACACGTTGCGCCAATTGCAATAATTTGACGCTACTGGGGTCAGCGACTATGGGGTCGTATGACAGCACTTTCTGAGCAGGTGCGTAACGACCCACTAAGTTAAGCAGCACTTCAGGAGCAAATGGCTTTGACAAATAATCTGTTGCCCCATCGCGCATAGCCGAAACCGCATCATCAATTGTGGCATAAGCGGTCATCAACAAAACGGGGACATTAGGATACTTGTTTTTCAAGCTACGCAGTAAAGACAGGCCACTCATTTCGCCCATTTGGATATCGCTAACGACTAAATCAATAGATTCTTGATTCATCATCATCAAGCCACGCTCGGCGCAGTCAGCTTCTAGGACCTTATATCCACCGAGCAAAAGAGTGTCTACCAAGGCTTCACGCAAACCAGCATCATCTTCGACAATTAAAATCGTTGTTTGAGACATAAATTTAACTCCTCGCCTATTGGGCGTGAATATTGGCATTACCAGCAGATATTTTCTCATCTGCGGTTCGCGTTAAAATGGGCAATACGATAGAAAAACATGCGCCGCCAGACACTAAATTGGACGCCTGCACTTCACCTTGATGAGACTGAACGACCGTTTTTACCACCGCCAATCCCAAGCCGGTACCTTGGCTGCGCGTAGTGAAAAAGGGTTCAAAAATATGCTTAATTTTGTCTGCTGGGATCCCAGGCCCGTTGTCGGTAACCGTTAAACGCATACAATCGGGCTTTTGCTCGTCTCGCTCTGCACTGAAAACAATATGCGCACCTTCTGGCCGTGCGATCAGCGCATTGTGAATTAAGTTTTGTAAGGCGCCACTGAGGGCAGTTTTATTGCCTATAAAGTGAATATTTGGCTCTGGTAAAATGACATCTAAGCTACCATGGCTCTTATTGAGCATGGCCTCACTGCCCGCTTTTACCTCTAACATCATTTCTTCGAGAGAAATATTAGCTAATACTTGCTCATTTCCACTTTTGGCGAAAAGTAGCATGTCATTAACCTGCGCTTCTAGGTCACGTAAACGCGATAGTAATTTGTCGCTGAAACGCTGACGTGACTCCTTGGCTAAATCCCCACTGGATAGGTTAGCCGCATATAGCATCGCAGCAGAAAGAGGAGTACGAATTTGATGAGCCAATGAAGCAACCATCTTTCCTAGAGAAGATAACTTTTGCAGATGACCAATACGCTGTTGAAGTTGACGTGTTTCGGTAAGATCCGTAAGAACAATTAATTGACCAGGTTCATTCACCAGTGGCGTAATAGATAATTTTACTTTTCTACCATCAAACAAAGATACTTCGTGACCATCGTCAGCTTGGGGTTTAAAGGAGCGCTTGATGATATTACGCCACACTTGCCCCTCTAATGGCTCCCCTAGCAGTGATTTGGCGAGCTGATTTGCCTGTTTCACGTGGCCCTTTCCATCAAGTACAACTACGCCTGCGGGCATTACTTGTAATAGATGTTCCAGCCTAGTGGCTTGTTGACGCAACGCTTGAATGTCTTGAGTGGTTTCAACTGTACTATTGGCATCAGAAACGCAATTGACATCAACAGCGTTTGAAAAGGATATGACAGCCCCAGTTGAAACTGGTGCCTGACTAGCCGTTAGGGTCTGTAAATTACTAAATGCCATATGGTCCTCACGTCAAAACTTAGACAGATTGAATATAGCTTTTAGATAAGCACATCCTGTGCCATAAAATTATTTATTATTAATCAGATGGTTAGGGTAATTTACGTGTCATTTTTTTGTCGAAGCAAGGGGAAAGGCTGGAGGTTACGCTTTGCTTATATCGTACTTACGCATCTTTTCCACTAACGTAGTGCGACGCATGCCAAGCACCTCAGCTGAGCGAGCAACCACCCAGTCTTGCTGCTCGAGCGCTTGGGAGATCAAGCTAACTTCCATCTCTGAAATATACTCTTTGAGATTAATGCCCTCTGGGGGTAATTCGGTAGAAGTGGTGTTCTCATCGAAGCTGTCATCTTCAGAGTCTGCATCAGCTGAAAACAAAGCATTAAGCGCTTCGCGCTCAAGTAACTCTTCTGGGTAATCAGGTTCGTAGTCGTCTACATCTAAATGACGATATTTATGCGGCAAGTCACCCACATCAATAAGTTGATTAGGATACAAAATCATTAACCGCTCAACCAAGTTTGACAGTTCGCGGACGTTGCCCGCCCAGCTGTGTTCCATCAACGACTTCATGGCGTTTTCGGTAAACTTGATCTGTGCGTTTTCACGCTCCATACGGGAAACAAGCTCTTGCAAGAGTAGAGGAATATCTTCATGACGTTCACGCAACGCGGGGCTATCAATAGGAAACACGTTTAAACGATAATATAAATCTTCGCGAAAACGCCCTTGTTCGATCATTTCTTCGAGGTTGCGGTGAGTCGCTGCAACTACCCGTACATCACAACGAATGGGTTTCATTCCACCGACCCGCTCATACGTGCGTTCCTGTAAAACGCGCAGTAATTTGACTGTCTCTTATACACATCTCCGAGCCCA
>OJGX01000719.1_pt1 | contig 15058 bp, 13 predicted proteins | sample 1594661 | NCBI WGS metagenome assembly OJGX01 (sample SAMN05416839, study PRJEB24817) | seawater metagenome | isolation source: Sea water | place: Canada:Atlantic | collected 2013-07 | reverse complement strand
CATCATTGATTCTTGTAGTTCGACATTTTTTTCCGTCAAATTCTATTTTTTCTGGGAAAATCGAACTTATCAGCTTCTTTTTATGCGCAATAGCACTATTGGTGTATGTTTGCTTAAAATTTTCTAAATGTTGAAATGCATTTTCAATTAGACCCTTATATTCCGAATCTGAAGTATTTAACCCGTGTAGACTTGTAGTGATTTGATCGCGTTGCTTTGTATATCGATTTAATGTTTGCCCATAGACTTTAGGAGATATAGTTCCATCTACCAATAGATCTTGTAAATTTTCAATACGTTGGTTTGCGGAATCTAATTCCTTCTCTAACTTTTTTCTTTTCCTTGCTCTGTCTTTTTGATTAACGCCAGATAAAGACTTTAAAATCTCTTTGTACAGAACTTTTGATTGTTTAGTAAATTGAAAATCATCCAAAATAGATTCAAAAACCGTGTTAACTTTCGTTGCTGAGAATCGCTCTTTTTTACAATGATTGCAGTGATAATAAAAATATTTTTTACCCGTACAGCTCTTTGAAGGACTACCAGTCATTTTCGATTGGCATTTGGAACATTGTAAGATTCCTCTTAATGGAAGCTCCTCACGAAGTGTGTTATAAATAGGTCGATTTCTTTTCTTTTGGCGTTCGGACAATTTTTCTTGAACTTGGTAAAACAGTTTCTCAGATATAATTTCTTGATGAACACCTTCAATCCACTGTTCCTGCTCCTCTCCTTCTTTTGGAACGACTATCTTACCCATATATACAGGGTTTTTTAATAAAAGAGATAAATTATTTCTACTTACTTTGAATCCTTTACTACGTAAATCTTCGCGAATCGCTGCTTGTGTTTTCCCTTTTATGATTCCCTTATATGCAAGTTGAATAAATTTAGCCTTTGGGCTGGGCTGAATAATGGGCCTGTTATTTGCATCCCTCCTATTTACATAACCTACAGGTGCCATTCTGCACCAACGACCTGCTTTTAAAGACCCTCTGATGCCACCTCTTATCTTTATCGATCGTCGGTCATTATCTATCTCTGGGAATACTAAGTTTATAGCCAGCATAGCTTTACTCTCTGGTATGCTAAAATCGATGGGTTGTTCAATGGCTTGAACTTCTATTCCCATTTCTTTTAATTGACGAATCATTACAAATGAATCTGTTACATTCCTGGAAAAGCGGTCCCAAGTTGTGACTAATAAATAATCAATGGTCTTCTTGTTCTTTTTTGCGAATCTCAAAAAGTTTTGAAATTCAGGACGATTAAAGTTTTTAGCGGAGTGGTCTTCTTTGTAATGCGCAACAACCTCAATATCCTTCCGTTTGCAATAGTTTGTTAGCTGCTCAAATTGAACACCCAAACTAAACCCTTTGGCTTGTTCGTCACTACTGACTCTTGACATGATTACAGCTCTTTTCATTGCTTAGAATTTTGAAAAGCTTCTAATTGAGCATTGGCAATGAGCTCAAAGAAAGCTTTGATTTGTTGTACTTCTTTATTGGTTAGTTTTTCTATTCTGTTTTTATTTAAAATGATTTTGCATTCATAATCTGATAACATGATTTTGATGTAAGTACAATTCCTTTGCTTGTTACAATAGGATTGTGACGTATCAATTGATCTGAGGTATTCAGTATCATAATTTATATTTCTTTGTGTTTTCAAAATTAACTACACTCCCGTCAACCGTTTGAATAACAATGGTTGAATAGTCTCTTTTTTGAATGTGTTCCATAATTCGACTTTCGACTGAAACTTTTTTGTTTGTTTTAATTTCTAAATGCGTTGGCTTGGCTTGTTTAAAACGAATTGTAATTGATTTTAACTCATTGTAATTCCTTCTTATCATTCGGAGTGTCTTACTTTCCTCATTAGATAAAATTGAAATAGATTTAGTTTCAAAAGCATCTATCTCATTAGATATGAAGGGTTCAAATATTTTATAAAAAGAAAAACTAAAATGGTCTTTATTGAATTTTTCTCTTAGTTTATCTTCTTCATTGAATTCAATAAACATATCTAAAAGACTATCATCAAAAACAAAATAATCTTCAGGTGCGTCTTTGTAAAAAAAGAATTTAAAATTGTATTTGTTTGCAATAGTTGATAAAACATACCTTTCAAATTCAGTAACATAAAATTCCTGGTAGTTATCTGACGTTTGTAACGATTTATTTTGAGCAATCTTTTGGTTGGAGCTATAGGAATAGTGTAATTTCTCACTCAATTTTTTTCTAATTGCTTTAACATCGTTATAAGAAAAACCATACTTAATCAAAGCTTCAACCATCTTTACCCATACGTATTGCACAAAGCTTATCGCTGTTTTTTTATAGTCTGTTTTTATAGTCCCTAAACCAAGGTCAATTTCAAGTAAATCGTGATTTTCCCAGTTTAAAAAATCAAAATACAGTACATCTATTTTTGTTCTTAAGAAAATAGGTGCATAGATATAATTAACCAGACTATCAGGATCTGATAGCTCACCAAAATAAGGATCTAAAGTAAATTTATTTTTCATGAGTCAAAGAAACAAAAAAAAATATTAATTTTAATACTTTTACCAAATATTTTCAATAACTTGCCTTTATTAAATAAACTCATTGTAGAAAAACAATGAGAAATTATTGAAGGAAATAATTTTTATTTTTTGAAACAATCACGAAAAGTGAGTAAAAATAAAGATTGCGAAATATCCTTGAGTAAACACCAAGCCAACAGGCTGTAGATTAATAACTTAAACACAATAAAAACAATGGAAAACAACATGCATTATAGAAATGTAACCCTAAGTACAAGGGTCTCTGCTGCTCAAAAAGCTGAATATGTAAGACTCGCAGCAAAATATAACGTGAGTTTATCTGAATGGGCACTAACACTTATAGAACATCATAAAAATGATTATGGTACAATTGGTGAACCCACACCAAAAGAAGTGAAATTAGAAAGAGCATTAGACTTAAAAAGTAAAGAAATTCAAAAGTTAAAAGCTCAACGGGACACTACTGATGAATACGCTTCCAATATGCAACAACGATCTAACAAAGCCATTCACGACCGTGATGAATCTAATTATGCTTTAAAAGAGGCATTGGTAGAAGTTGAAAAATATAAAACCCGACTAAAAATTGCGGAGTCATTGATTGGATCAAGAAGACCAAAAGAAACCAATAAAAAATCTTTAATAACCCCTATATCTGTTGGTATGACTACTATTTTAGCAATTGTGATATTTGGCAGAAGATTTAGTTAAAAAGTAAACGAAAAATGAGATGTTTTTAGTTATATTGTGCCTACTATTTTAGTAACTATGAACCGTATCAAAGAAGTTATGCACAATTTAAAAAAAGCTAACCGCAAAAATTATACATTTAGTTTTGCCGACACAAAAGCAACGCAAAAAAAAATCAAAAGATCATTTTTTTGCCAACGCTCACAGTACTAAATAAAAAACCAATCTATAAAATGAAACGATACAATCTATTAGAAGATACCCTAAAGAAAGAACCAAACTATGTAACTGATAGTGGTGAGTTAAAGAAATGGGTAGTTCTAACTAAAGCTAGACAATATGATAAAGATGTTCTTAAATTACTTTTATCAGAAGATGAGTTAAAAGAGCAATTCTTCATTGCTATAGAAGACACATTAGTTTTTAACCTAAATAAGTTTTCTCATTTCTTAGAACAGAAGAACTACCTAAATGATAGTTTTACTAAATATAAGAACAAGATAGGACTAGCTGTTGATGGCAAGCGCCTAAAAGAACAAAATGAGGTTAGCTTAGTATGGCCATATAAGGACTGTATCTTAGAAGGTGGACAAAGTTTTGATGATGAAGATAGAGAAGAAATTTTCTTTAATCAAATTCTTGCTCAAGATGAAATCAGTCAATTAACAGAACCAAAGGTTTTAACTAATGCTAAAAGATATTCTGCTGATTCTATTAGCAATATAGATAAGGTAAATAGATTAAATAATGGTTTGATTGATGAAAACATCATTATAAAGGGGAATAACCTACTATCGTTACACTCGCTTAAAAGTGAATATGCGGGTAAACTTGATTTAATATACATTGATCCACCTTATAATACTGGTGGTAATGGTGATACATTTAGATACAATAATAGATTCAAAAGGTCTACATGGTTAACATTTATTAAGAATAGGCTTGATATTGCTAAAAAACTATTAAAAAAGGAGGGTACACTAATAGTTGCAATTGATGAAAATGAACAAGTGCATTTAGGTGTTTTATTGAAAGAGATGTTTAAACATCATGAAGTACACTGTATAACAATTATGCACAACCCAAGAGGTATTCAAGGTACAAATTTCTCATACACACATGAATATGCTTTCTTTGTAATACCTGCTGGTAAAAAATCAATTTCAAATCAGATAATTGAATCTTCTGAAATTAAATTCAGAGGCCTTAGAGATAATGGAGGTGAGAGTTTAAGGACTGATGCTAAAAATTGTTTTTATCCATTCATTATTAATCAAAAAGACAATAAAATCATTGGCTTTGGTGATGTGTGTCCTGATGATTTTCACACCACAGACAGAAATGTAAGTGTTGATGATTTAATTTACATCTACCCTGTAGATAATGATGGTGTAGAAAGAAAATGGAGATATGCTCAACAATCTGTTCAAAAGGTTTTACATCTTATGAAAGCGGTAAAAGTGAAAGGGGTTTATGATATACAATTAGGTAAAGATTTTCGGCAATATAAAACTGTTTGGACTGGGGCAAGATATGACTCAAATGAATATGGAACTAAACTACTTAAGTCATTAGTCCCAGATTCAGAATTTTCATTCCCAAAATCATTATGGAATGTTTATGATTGCCTCTATGCTGTGGTTGGTGAGAATAAAGATGCTCTTGTCTTAGATTACCATGCAGGGTCTGGTACAACTGGTCATGCCGTTCTGGAAATGAATAAAAGAGATGGTGGTAACAGAAAGTTTATTATGTGTGAACAAATGGACTATGTTGAGACCGAAACTTGCTTAAGATTAAAGAATCTCATTAAAAGAGATGAATTAGATGATGACTTCATCTATTTTGAACTCAAAAAATACAATCAAACCTTTGTGGAACAAATAGAAGAAGCAAAAAACACTAAAACTTTACTTTCTATTTGGAAGCAGATGAAAGAAAAATCATTTCTTAACTATAACATTGATATAAAAGCTCAAGATGAAAATATTGAAGAGTTTAAATCCTTAGACCTTGCTCTACAAAAAGAAATATTGGTTCAGCTATTGGATAAAAACCAAATGTATGTCAACCTATCTTCTATGGATGATGCTGATTTTGAGGTAACTGAAGAAGAAAAGAAAATTACTACTGACTTTTATCAATTAAATCAAGAATAGTATGAGTGAATTTTTACATGACATACTTTCCAATCCATTTGTTGAGAAAACCATTGAATCATTATCTATTCCTTCTACAATTTCTGATAATATCAAAAAAGGGTTTGGTGAAAGAGCTTACCAACAGGAAGCATTTAGAAGATATATTTTCTTTAATAATGAAGATTTTAAAGACAAGCAAAATAAACCGTACCACCTGCTTTATAATATGGCAACAGGAAGTGGTAAAACATTGGTTATGGCTGGTCTTATGCTCTATTTGTATGAACAGGGTTACAGGAACTTCCTATTCTTTGTAAACTCTACCAATATCATCATTAAAACAAAAGATAATTTCCTGAACTCTTCTGAAACAAAATACTTATTTGATGATAAGATAATTATAGGCGGAAAGGAAGTTCTTATCAAAGAGGTAGATAATTTTGAAAGTGCTGATACAGATAACATCAACATCAAGTTTACTACTATCCAACAACTTCATATTGATTTAACTGACACTAAAGAAAATAGTATTACTATTGAAGATTTTAAAATCCAAAAGACAGTTTTATTAGCTGATGAAGCGCATCATCTAAACGCTGCTACTGGAAATCAAACAAGTTTAGATGGTAGTTGGGAAGGTACTGTGCATGATGTATTATCACAAAATATTGATAATATTTTGCTAGAGTTTACAGCAACTGTAAATTATAATAATTTAGAAATCACAAATAAGTATAAGAACAAGAGTCTTTTTAAATATGACTTAAAGCAGTTTAGAGAAGACAAATACTCTAAAGAAATAAACCTTATCCGTTCTGATTTTGATAAAGAGGGTAGAATTTTACAAGCCCTTCTTTTAAATACTTATAGGCAAGTTTTAGCAACTACAAAACACAATATAAATCTCAAACCTGTTATCTTATTCAAAGCTAAGTCTAAAATATCAGAATCGGCTCAACACAAAGAAGATTTTCATACTTTAATTGACAATTTAGATGTGAAAAAGATTAAAAAAATAAGAAATACATCCACAGTAAAAATAGTTCAGAAAGCATTTACTTTCTTTGATGCAAATGACATCTCTTCTTCTGATTTAGTTGAAATAATACAGCAAAACTTTAAGTACGATAATTGCCTTAGCGCTAATAATGATAAGGAGAAAGAAGATAACCAAAAAAAGCTTAATACACTTGAAGACGAGAACAATCCTATAAGAGCAATTTTCGCAGTTCATAAACTTAATGAGGGTTGGGATGTCCTTAACCTATATGATATTGTTCGTTTATATGAAGGTCAGAATACTGGTGGTTCTAACAAAACAGTTGGTAAAGCTACAATGGCTGAAGCTCAGTTAATTGGTAGGGGTGCAAGATATTACCCATTCAAAATAACTGATGATCAAGATAAATTCAGAAGAAAATATGATGATGACTCAACAAATGATTTAAAAGTACTTGAAGAATTGTATTATCATGCAAGAGAAGATAGTAGATATATTTCTGAAATTAAAAAGGCATTGATTGAATCTGGTATTTATGAGGATGAGGATAATTTAATAGAGAAGAAACTTCAATTAAAACCTAATTTCAAAATTAACGATCTATACAAAACCGGTAGAGTTTATGCAAATAACAGGCGCGTAAAATCATACAGTCATGTATTCTCTTTTTCTGATTTAGGGGTTTCAAAAACAAATCATACGGTTAATCTTGCTTCTGGAGGTGGTGATGCAATTAGTGTTTTTAATGATAATAGCACTGCTACAGCTAGTGTTGATGGTACTCCTATTGATGTGGCTTTAAACGATATTCCAAACCACTTAATAAGATATGCTATATCTCAGAATCCTTTCTTTCATTTCAGTAGTATAATTAAATACTTACCTAACATTAAAAGTATCTCTAACTTCATTACTCATGATGATTATTTAGGTGGTCTTTCTGTAAGGTTTACAGGTTCTGATAGCCGTTTAAAAAGAATTTCTATTGATGATTATTTATTTGCAATACAAGGGCTGCTATCATCTATTAAATCTGATATTGAGAATCTATCAGTAAGTTATGAAAGCACTCCATTTGCTCCTAAATACATACACCAAGTTTTTGAGGATGAAAAAATAATTAGAGTTTCTAAAGATGATGAAAGAGCTAAGGGGCAAGAGAGTTTTATAAGTGATAAAGATTGGTATGTATACAATGCAAATTATGGCACATCAGAAGAAAAGAGTTTTGTGGAAATGTTTGCTGCAAGATTTGATGGTATAAACGCAAAGTATGAAGATGTTTACCTAATAAGAAATGAAAGGGTTGTAAAAATATATGATAAAGATGGAAGGCGTTTTGAACCTGACTTTATCCTTTTTGCAAAGGAAAGAGATGTAAAAGAACCTATAACATATCAAATATTCATTGAGCCAAAAGGTAAACACTTAATCAAGAATGATGAATGGAAAGAAGATTTCTTAAAAGAGTTAAGAGAAGAAAAACAAACTTTTAATATTGACTCTGACAAATACCTTATTACTGGTGTTCCTTTCTACAATTATGAAAATGAAAATGAATTTAAAGAAGCATTAGAAACAACACTGAATGAATAGCGAACGAATAGGCTATACACATTTGCAATTCGCTCAAAAAATGCTTAACCTATTTCTAAAATACCAGTGATGCATGGGTAACACTAAAGAGTCCCCTCACTTTCCTGTTGATAGAATTATATAGCAAAAACAAATGTGCAAGCAAGAGGCTGGCGCTCATTAACTGGGAGAGAAAAAATAGAATTTAATAATTTAAAAAAAAACCAGATGGCGAAATATAGTGTACACCAACAACCCGTAGAAACTTTACTAAGTTGGATAAAGTCTGGCGATATCGCCATACCAGAAATTCAACGTCCTTTTGTATGGAAAGCTGTAAAAGTAAGGGATTTAATAGATTCATTATACCAAGGGTACCCGGTAGGTTACATTATTACCTGGCGTAATCCAGATGTTAAATTAAAAAACGGAGAATTATCCGCAGGTAAAAAAGTATTAATAGATGGACAGCAAAGAATTACTGCGCTAACCGCAGCTATCGTCGGACAACGTGTTTTAAATAAAAACTATAAAGAAATAAATATCCGGATTGCATTTAATCCCTTAAACGAAAGATTTGAAGTGCTTAACAAAGCATATGAAAAAAGTCCAGAATGGATTAACAACATTAACCCCATTGTTAATGATGAAATTTCTATCACAAAAGCGATTCGACAATATACAAATACTAATCCAAAAGCAGATGAAAACTTAATAGAAGACAGAATTGAAAATCTTAAAAAAATAAAAAACAAACAAGTCGGAATTATTGAGCTAGATGCTAGTTTAGACATAGATACGGTGACTGAAATATTTATTAGAATCAATCAAAAAGGAGTTGTTTTAAGTAATGCTGATTTTGTAATGTCCAAAATTGCTTCGGACGAGCAACATGGGGGTAATAAAATGCGTAAAATGATAGATTATTTTTGTCGTTTATTGGTTGACAAAGGGTTTATTAAACATATTGTAGACAACGATACTAACTTTATAGATACTGATTATTATAAAGGCATAAAATGGATAGCTGTAAATTCAGATGATTTATATTGCCCTGACTATATTGATATGCTTCGTGTTGCATTTACTTTTAAATTTACTCGTGGTAAGTTTAGCGATTTGGTAGCTTTATTGTCTGGTAGAAATTTTGAGACAAGAACTTATGAAGGGGAAATATCGGCAGCAAGCTATAAAAAATTGTCAGACGGATTGGAGGCATTTGTAAACCAAACGAATTATCAGAGGTTTTTAATGATACTTAAATCTACTGGCTTAATTAGCAGAAAACTAATTTCATCTCAGAATAGTTTAAATTTTGCTTACGCTTTGTATTTAAAACTTCGTGATCAAGGAATGAGCGAACCAGAAATACAAGGCTATGTTAAAAGATGGTTGATATTATCGATATTTATCGGACGCTATTCAGGCTCAGCAGAATCGAGGATAGATGAAGACATAAAACAAATTAATGAAAAAGGAATTGCTGCTTATCTTTTGCAAATGGAGCAAGCCAATTTAGGTGACGGTTTTTGGGACTTTGGTCTAATAAATGATTTAGAAAGTTCTAGTGTAAATAACAATGCATATACTTTGTATTTAGCCTCACAAGTTAATTGTAATGCTGTTGCATTCTTATCAAAATCAATGACCATCACTAGTTTAATTGAACAAAGAGGTGATATTCACCATATTTTCCCGAAACAATATTTAATAAATAATGGATACACTCAAAAAGCATATAATCAAATAGCAAATTTTGTTTATACAGAACAAGCCACAAATATTAAAGTTGGTAAGATGCCACCTAATGATTATCTAGATAAAATTAAACAACAAATAAAAGAAGGTAATAATCAAATTAGCACTTTAGATACTGAGTATGCCTTATTAGAAAATATTAAAACAAATGATATTCCTTCATTTATAATTGAGGCGACACATGATGATTACGATAGATTTTTAAAAGAAAGACGTAAAATGATGTCTAAGAAATTAAAAGCATATTATGAAAATCTTTAAAATTAACTTACGACAAACATTAATAGATGAAAGAAGCAATCACACAACATAAATTTAATTCTTTTGAACTAGAACTAATAGGATACTTAACAAGTATAATTAATGAGATATCACAGGTTGAATTTAATCTATGCCCAATCTATAATTCATTAATAGACTTGATCATTAAAAAAAAGAATAATGATATAGATGAAGAAGAAAAAAGTAATGGAAAATATACTATGATAGACCCATATGGATTCTTCTCACAAAATGATTCCTTAAAAACAACAACAATTGTAATTAATACAGGAAAAATAAATGAAGAATTTAAAGGGGTAAAGTCTAAAAGAATGAAAACCATAGTCTTAATTCATGAAATTGGACACTACATTGCATACAACACACCTTTGTTAAAAGAAAAAAAAATATTGACTTCCAACCCTAGAGAATTTGGAAGAGATACCAACTTTCAAGAATTATGGGCTCAAGCATTTACATATAAACTTTTTCAATCATTTACTTACTCCAGAAGCCTTAATTCAGATAAATCACGCAGTAATGCATACAAATGCATGGAAGAAATGAGTAAGCTAGCTAATAAACAATCCTTAAAATACAGGACATTTAAAACTCTTTTTGGAGAAGATGAGAACTCATTTAATGGAAATAGCTACAGAAATATAGAATTTTATAAATTATTTTATGGGCTATTTAAAACAAGAAATGAAAATCTATGGAGTGGGGAATATTCAGAATTTTTTAAAAATTCCATTTAAAAAACATATAAATCATGGGATTAAATTTATAATTATTTCAAGCTTATGCTGGATATAAAGGTTGAAATATTTATTAAATGAGTCATAATTTTTTATCCTAAAATCATAAGGCATCACAGTTAATGTTGATGTGGCAATAAGAGTTTTATTATTAAAAAGCATAAATATTAATCCATATTCAAGTTTATTCGGGACATCTGTAAACATATCCTTTCGTGAATTTAAATACTTTCCAAAACTATAAAAATCGGAATTGGAGATTTCTAAAGACGATTTTACTGAAGGTAAAACAAGCTCTAAATCTTTAAAGCAATAACCCACTAAATAATCATGAACAAATATTGCAAAATCAACTGTAAAATCTTTTTTAACTTCGTGATTTTGTAAAACATAAACTGATTCCTTGAAACCATTTTTTTCAATTGATGCACTAAACCATTTTTTTAATTTTTCAACCATAATATGAATAACTTTTATATTAATTTAGTCATGTGTTTTTTAATATCCTTGCCAATATTGAGCACTAACGCCTCTTTATTATCTATCTATATTATTGGTTTAATGTGTTATTAAACTTTTCTTTCATGGTAGGATTACCATGGGTAAGTTTTTTAATGGTTAAATCATCTGCCTTATTATTTGCTAAGCGTAAATTATTTACCGAGGCTAGAAGTGCCTCTTTGGTTTTTTGAAGATGGTTCATTGTTTTATCTATTTCCTTTATTGCTTCACCAAATTGGCGGCTTGCTAGGTCATAATTACGAGCAAACCCCGTTTTAAATTCGTTAATCTTATCCTCAAAATTAGTAATATCAATATTTTGGTTTCGCATAATAGCTAACTCTTCTTTATACTGTAAAGACTTCATACTAGCATTACGTAATAGACTTATGATAGGAATAAAAAATTGTGGTCTTATTACATACATCTTCTCATATTTGTGAGAAACATCTACTATACCTGTGTTATAAAACTCATTATCTGCTTCTAATAAAGAAACCAATACGGCATATTCGCAACCTTTATCTTTTCTATCTTTGTCTAATTTGGCAAAGAAATCTTCGTTTTTCTTTTTTGTGGCAGTCTCATCTCCTTCATTTTTCATTTCAAACATGATAGACACTATCTCATTGCTATTTTGGTCTGTTTCTTTAAAAACATAGTCTCCTTTTGTACCACCAGAGGCATCATTATCTTTTTCGAAATAAGCATTTTGAAAGGCTGTTGCTCTTAATTTATTAAACTCGGTCTCACAGTGTTGTTCTAGAGTTTCACCAATCATTTTTGTAGACAATTTCTGTTTAAAGTCTTTTAAACGTTCAATTTCGTCTTCTTTAAGTTTAAGAGTTTCGTCTTTATGATTTAATTTATAATTAAACTTTTCTGTCAAGGATTTTTCTAATAATTCTTTTTCTAAATCTTTTGACTTGAGATCATTCTCTAATTGGTCTTTGGCTTTTTCTACTTCCCGAACAGCATTTGAAAGTTCTAGTTGCTTTTGAGTATCTATCTTATCAAGCCTAGCCTCTAGTGACTTAATAGCATCATCTTTTTTTGAAACTTCTTGAATGAGGTCAGACTTACTCTTTTGTGTTAATAGGTCTAATTCCCCTTGTTTTTGAGCCAACTGCTGTTGATAATCGTTTTTTAATTTTTCCTGTGCAAAAGCAACCGCAGATTCCTTATCCTTTTCAGCAATTGCAAGCCTACTGGATAACTCATCATTGAACTGTTGGTCTCTTACCTGCTTGACTATATTAGTAAATACAGAATCATCTACCTTAAAAACTTCTTTACACTTGGGGCAATTTACTGTTGCGTTGTTACTCATATGTATTGTTTTATTAACTAATATTCAATGCTGTGAAAAAATAAAAAAAAATGGAAAAAAATTACACGACAATGGTAATGTATTGTAATTTTTAGCAATATGCATTGCAAAATATCTCTTTTAAACAAAAGCAGCATAGTCTTTAATTTTATCTCGTATCCTTTTATCTAAATATGCATTTTTACCCTCAAGTGCCTGGGCTATAGTAATGGCCTGCAATTGGTATTTTTTAATTTTTTCTTTATTCCACTTTACAGGAGGTTGTTGAAGGTTTGTGATGCGGTCACAAAGCTTCACTATAGCAACCTCATTATCTTGCTCTGAAATACGAGCAAGACTATCTTGCATTTGGTCTTTTTTATCAAGAGATGCGTTTTTAGTTAGGGCTAATACTCCGGTTGCCACTACCCCATCAAAAACATCTTCCAGCTCCTTAAAACTAAGGGGAGTATCTTCTAAAACATCATGCAGTAACGCTAATTGTATGGCTAGCTCGATATTAAAATTTGGCTCCTCTTTGTGAGCCATAAAAACCTCCATGGCTACGTTAGAGAGATGCACAATATAAGGTAAGCCGCCAGGCATTTTTTGTTGGCCGTGATGTTTAGCCGCAAAAGCAATGGTTTTTTGGTAAATGGATTGAATACTAGTAACCTTCATATTTCAAAGATAAGAAACGATTCATTTCAATCAAATCAACCCCAAAATAGTTCGACTTTACTCCCTTTGGCTCCACAGTAGAACCCGCAACCTTTTATGGCTGTGGGTTTTTTATTTTATACAAATCCTTCCCAAAATAGTTCGACTTCACTCCCTTTGTCTCCACTAAATAATACCTCAACCATTTGTTAATCAATAGGTTGGGGTTTTTTAGTATCATAATTTGTACGATTATTGTACGATTGAATTATTTTAGTTTTATTTCTATAAGAATTTTAGTAAAAAAATAAAGTTGTTTTTTAGGCTTCATTTCGTGCATTTGGTGCATTTGGTGCATTATAGGAATCTTCTTATTTTCATTAAATCAACATAGTAAATTGAAATTACCTAATTAATGAAATGATTTGAATTCATTGAAAGCATCTACTACTCAACATAATTATTCATTCTACGTCAAACACTTACATAATAATTGTAGATTTAATCAAGCATAAAAAAACCCTCACATTTCTGAAAGGGCTTCTTAAATTATTTTAAGTCTGTCTTAATTCTTTATAAACTTTCTACTGGTTTGCCCCACACCATCTGATATTCTAATCACATACACACCGCTTGGCAATGCCTGTACATTGATGTTGTTTGTATTCTTTATAGAAAGCACTTCTTTGCCTAATACATTGAAAATAGCCACCGTTATTGGAGTTTCATTCCCCGATATAAACAAGGTATTGCTTGTTGGATTGGGGTAGATAGAAATATTTGTGAAATTTTGGTCTTCTATACTTGCAGTTGGACAAGTACCCCAAATAGGTTTATTACTTTCAATTAATGATGAATTAGTGCTGAAATTATCTGGCTCTGAATCAATATTTGTAATACACCAATTGGATATATCTTGATTGAAAGACGATGCATAAGCAAACATATAAGCCATATCAGTTACACTACTCACATCCCAAGAACTGATACCTTGATTGAAAACTAATGCTGCAGTAAACATCTCTGCCATAGTAGTTACATTACTAACGTCCCAATTTCCAATATCTTGATTGAATTCTTTTGCTTCCCAAAACATATAACTCATATTAGTTACACTACTTATATCCCAGTCATTTAGTGACTGATTAAAAACTAGCGCTTCATTAAACATAAACGACATATCAGTAACACTACTTGTATCCCAAGCAGTATAAGTTTGCCCATTAACAGTAACTTCTTTAGTATTTATAGGTTGATTAAAAATTGATAAACCAAACATAGACGACATATCGGTAACACTACTTGTATTCCAGTTACTTATATCTCCATTGAAAACTCCATATGTAAACATATAAGACATATCTGTCACTTTACTAATATCCCAATGACCAATGTCTTGATTAAATTCCCCTGTATTTAAAAACATCTGTGCCATAGTAGTTACATTACTAACGTCCCAATTTCCAATATCTTGATTAAAAGCATAAGCGCCGACAAACATTCTGAACATATTAGTTACATTACCAACACCCCAACTACTTATATTTTGATTGAATACGGGGGCTTTATCAAACATAGAACTCATATTAGTAACACTACTTGTATCCCAAGTACTTATGTCTCCATTAAAAGTGGTTTTCTCATAAAATGCATTATTCATATCTGTTATTTGACTCACATCCCAATTTGGCATTGCGCCATATTCACTATCTGAACACATTCCATCAACTGGATTTGTTGACAAACAAGTATTTATTGCAGTTAGAAAATTAGCATTAGTTATTGCTGTTTGAGCATATCCAAATATTGAAATGAATACGCTAACATAAGTCTGTCTCTTATACACATCTCCGAGCC
>OJGX01000713.1_pt1 | contig 15136 bp, 13 predicted proteins | sample 1594661 | NCBI WGS metagenome assembly OJGX01 (sample SAMN05416839, study PRJEB24817) | seawater metagenome | isolation source: Sea water | place: Canada:Atlantic | collected 2013-07 | reverse complement strand
CGAGATCATGCCTAGTCTCGTGGGCTCGGAGATGTGTATAAGAGACAGGCCACATCCAGGGCACGAATCTACTTCAACTCGATGGTCGGCACTAAATAGATGCCGCTGCATCTTCACCGAGGCACAACGAGGACAGCTTCGCTTCCGAACATCATCAACGACCAACCCGGGATCCCGTGCGATATCCTTGATCTCGGCAGGCAACTCCTCATCAACGCGGGCTAGCTCGAAGGCATCCAACCAAATCCCCCCGCAACCGCCATCGCAAACATCAACCGTCACACTCTCCAGATCCCGCGGGCTTAGTTCTCGATCACATGCTGGACACTTCATGATCAAAAGCTACGCCACTTCTCGCTCTAGAATCAAATTCAATCTCATCTCGGCCCAATAAACGAAAGGGCTACGAATGGATGCAGAATCGCGTCTCGGCGCCGCGCCCCACAGAAAGCTCACACAGGGGCCCATCAAGGTAAAAGACGGCCCCCTTCCCTGGTTCGATAGTCACCTCAGTGTAACTAACGGTCGCGGCCTCGCGACGATGCATGCAAACGGAAAGCGCTCCCTTAGTAGGATCATGACTCCCATGAAATGCCCGCATTCCAGCGCTCGTTTGAAATCGTTCGCGGCTCACCAAATCGAAATACATACGACGATTTTCTTGGGCTCCGGATTCGTCGTAGCCAGACGAAGCCCACAGGCCCGCAGACCACGGATGCTCGAATTTTTCAAGAGTCACCCCATCCCATCGCCACTCGCAGATCAACTCCGTTCGCTGCGAGACTCCCAATAGTCGGAAGGGCCGAATACGACCCAAAGGTTGATTTGAAATGGAGTCCTCAACCTCTCCCAACGACTTCAAACAAGCCAAGGAGTCTACCAGCTCACCCCGACTGTAGGGTTCGATCAAGTCAGGCTGTGATCGCGAATACCAATTCAAGAGCGCGAAGGTGACCCCCGCAGAATTAGTAACGATCCATCTCCCTCCAGATGGTTCGCATGGTCCAACAATCTCAACACCTCGTCGCACAAGTGGTTTTGGAAAGATTCCCTTGAACCGCGTTCGCTGCTCGTCTCGGTTCATCCCGAGTCGGTAACCGTGATTGAAAGGAATAAAACTCACCGTACACATCGCAACACACTAGTCAGCCAGTAGATGCCCCCGAGATTGAACCTGATAGAGTCTCCAGATTTTCCACAGTTCCCACACCGACAAAGGAGTCACTCCTTGAGCCCGATTGGCGGCCCCAATTGAAAAGACGATATCCCATTGGCGAAACAATGTCCGATACGCACTAGTAAGAGAGTTGTTTGGATCGTAAATACTCGTGGCTTCCGCCGAGGCCCCATTTAACTCGACGATCTTGAAGGCAGCTTCTTGCATCAATCGAGACGCTGACTCATACCGTATATCATATCGCCCCACAAAGAAGCCCTCAACCTCTCTCGAAATCTCGTCGATCTTTGATTCTAGGGACTTCGAGTTGAGGAACATTCCATCCATAAAAATACATCCCTGAGCGTGATTTCCAGCCTCGACCAATCGGTGTTCCTCGCCACGTTCAAGCACGTCTCCCAGTCGCTCATGAAATCGGCGACGATAGATTCGCGCCATAATCCGGGCACGGGGATCCGCTTCAATCAGCTCCCCTAGCGTTTGTCGGCCATCCCCTACCACAGTGGGAAATACTTTGTGGGTGATGGCGAAAATTGTCCCCCGTTCTTCATGCGGATGCCGATAGTAGAACACCCCCGCTTCACAAGGTCCGGGAGAGTATTCCTGGACCAACAAACTAAAACCATCCGGTCGAAGGCAGGCCGCCGCGGCATGAGCGTCTTCCACCTTACGAACCCCGCTCCCTCGCTGCCCCACATCAGGTTTGATAATTACGGGGAACTGCAATCCCTTCTCATCCATGATCTGAGTGAGATGCTCAAGGCGGTCTTCGAATCCTTCTCCGACAATCAAGTAGGCATCCGCAGTGTGTTCAGGAGCCACACGCATCAAACTTTCCAGCAAGGCCATCTTAGATTCCCCAATCATCCCCCCCGTTTCAATTCCAGGATTGGAAACCGTCGGCAAGGCAATCCCTCGATACTTGCAAGCGAGCACTAGGTAATGGATTCCCACCGGGAGATAGAAAAGCCAAGCCGGCCAGAATTCCCATTGAAGCCATCGATCAGAAAAGACACTTAATTGCTCAGGCGAAGGCCACCAGCGCGACCCTTGTAGCCATTTTAGGACGCCTAGCAACACCAATGAGATTGCGAGAATTACGAGAACTCCATTTTCAAAACGCTCCAACCAAGTGCGAATCGCCCCTCCTACAACGGATGTCATAGCAAAGATAAGGACTGTCCATAACAAAGCCATCAATCCAGTCACCCAGAGAAACGGCAAAAATGGCAGACGAACAAATCCCGCTGCGAGATAGCTAGGGAGTCGGGTACCGGGGATCCAGCGACAAATCCAAAGCACAGCCATGCCTCGTTTCTTGAACCAACCTTCAGCATCCTTAACCCGAGGCGAATCAAGCATCCCCTTAGCCCAACCCGCAGCCCGAAGACGATCCCCAAATACCCTAGCAAAGGCATAGAGTAGCGCGTCTCCCATCCAGATTCCAACAAAGGCACCCGACCAAGCAATCCCCCACGGCAGCGCACCGGTATAAGCAAGAAGGGCGGAACCAATTGAGGTCAAGTCCTCAGAAACAAAGGTCAGAAGAATAATGGTAAGAAACTGAACGCCAGAGGGCCAACTGAAAAAGCCACTAGGAAACCAGCTACCGAATTCGTCAGGAGTCACCTCGCGGCCTCCAAAATCTAGGCCACCTCACTCACACGAGCAGCCAGACTCGCCCGGTGTTGAAGGGTAGAAGGGGCCACGCCAAAGTCCGCCGGCAAAGGAAAGTCCATCACCCGGGCCATGACAGCAATGAGAGCAAAATGATGCACTCCATGAGCAACCACATACATGATCTCCCGGGCAAATGTCGAATCGACTTCCTGCGTTCGATCGACCCTGTAGTGCACTTTACAACGCACGCTAACCGTGGTGTGAATCTGAGTCACCGGCAAATCTCGGAGTGATTGCTGGATTCGTCGGGAGACTGCTATCGCTCTTTTCCTATCGGACTCGACATTCAAATCTCGCTTCCGACGGTCGTAATCAATCAGGTCTGACTCCCTTACGGATTCTAGCAGGCAATCAAAATGATCTAGACAATGTCGATAGTGGCCCCCAATCGATGCATTCAAAGCCACGGCCAAGCGGCGCGCGTACGCGTCATCAGAGATAAGCTCAAGAAGCTCTACGCCCTGCTCAAGAAGGTATATTGCTGCCTGCAGACAATCATTAGCTCCGGTTTCCGGAGCAATTGGGTGCATCTGGTTCTTCACAAAGTTAATCAATCACGGGCGGCCCGACTCATAGGTACCGGTGAACCCGGGCGGATGTTTCTTGAATCCTTTTCATTTGTCATCCTAATTCTACCACAAAAAGAGGATTCCCACTTGACAGAGCAAATTCCAATCGAGATCGTTGCCCCCCCTTTGAGAGCCTGTATCGGTGGGATTATTCCCCTCGGACCTGGAATACCAACGCAAGACAGACCTCTCAGCCCAAGGAACCAATTGCAATAGTCGTTTATGTCTTCTGGAAACCCAACGAAAGGGCCAAAGAACGAAATACCCCGTCAAGCGGTGTACCGGCTTTCTGTCTATCTGCGCTGCTTGAACCGGCTTAATTCTAACGGCATCCAGACGGTTTCGAGCGGCGCGCTGGCGGCCGCGGCAGGGGTCAAGCCAACCCAACTTCGCAAGGACTTGACCTACTTTGGACAATTTGGAACTCGTGGCCTCGGCTATGAAGTCTCCCAATTGACCCACATGATTAGCAATGTCCTAGGCACAGAGAAACTTCAACCTGTCGTAATGATTGGAGTTGGAAATCTCGGGCTCGCGCTCCTCTCGTATCGAGGTTTTGAACAGGAGGGCTTTGAGATTGTCGCCGCCTTTGATGCGGAACCTGAACGGGAGAGAAACAAGAAAATCGGCCAGCCCATTCTTCCAATGGAAGCGCTTGCTCCCTTTATCAAAGAGCACCAGGTCAAAATGGCTATCCTTTGTATCCCCTCAGAAGCAGCTCAAGAAACGGGCAACTTATTGATTCAAAACGGCATCACGGGCATTCTCAATTTCGCCCCCATCGTCCTCCAGGTTCCCGACACGATCATGGTTAACAATGTTAACCTGGCAATCGAACTTGAAAACCTCAGTTACTTCATTCAGGGAGAGGCTCACGCCTTGCCAGCGCAGAAAAGCGATCCTTCAGCTTCCGAATGATTCCATTGGGAGTCTCCGGCGGCAGCGACTTCCCATCGATTGATGCAACTGGCCACACCTCGTGGGTAGTCCCCATGAGAAAAACCTCAGAAGAATTCAGGAGTTCGTCTTTTCGAATGGGCCGCTCGACAACGGGAATCCCTAATTCACGACAAAGTTCGAGCACCACCTTCCGGGAGACACCACTCAATATTCTCGGTGACTCCGGATGGGTAATCACTTGTCCGTGAATCACAACGGCAACGTTCGTACAAGAGCCTTCAGTCACAACGCCATCGCGAATCAAGATTGCTTCATCGCTCCCGTTTCGACTCGCTTGATTAGCAGCCATGACATGGCCCATGAGAGCGATACTCTTGATGTCACAACGCCCCCACCGGCGGTCTTCGATCAATGTGACAGCAGCAGCAGGTTCTGGATCCGTTCGAGCCATTGAACGAAGCATCCCAAAGACAGTCGGCTTCAGCGGTTCTAAGGGATAGACGTGAGACCTCACGACATCTGAGCCCCGAGTCACCTGAAGGTATAGAATGAGATCAGGCGGCATTTTCCCGCCCTTACAATTCGCTGCCAACAAGTCCCGCGCAATCCCTTCCATCCAGTTCGCATCAAAATTCTCAATGCCAACCTCATCCAAACTACGAGCGAAGCGTTCGATATGATCTCTCATCCGAAACCACTCCCCTCGATAGCATCGTACGACTTCGTAGACACCATCCCCAAACAAGAAACCACGGTCCAAAACCGGGACACGCGCTTCATCCAAAGGGCACAGCTGACCATCAAGGTAAGTAATTTGCTTCATCAGAAAATGACTAAGTTCTCACCGGGACATGGAGGTATTGGTCCCTACCTTTATTTCGATGCCACACGGCGGCTAGCGACTAACTTCACCAATTCGTCCGCCATCACGCCACCAAGAATCACCGCCCCTATCACGGCAAATTCGATGTGAGTAGGAATCGCATCAACAAGAGTGATCATGTTCCTCAACACTTGCATGAGTGCGGCACCAATCACAATCCCAATAATCGTACCCTGTCCGCCCCGTAAACTGCACCCCCCGAGAACCGCCGCCGCAATCGCGTAGAGCTCGTAGAAATTACCAAAGTCGACCGGTTGAGCTGAGTTCACGTCCATAACGAATAAGACACCGCCTAGCCCAGCCATCAACGAACAGATCACATAGGCAAGAATAACCATTCGATCCGTGTTAATCCCACTATAGCGAGCCGCCTCCTCATTTCGTCCCAAGGCCAATAGATATCGTCCATAGATCGTTTGGTTGAGAAAGATCCCTGCAACAATCGCAACCACAATGAGAAAGATACACGGCGCGGGTATTCCAAACCCCTCGACAAATGGCAGAGGAATTTCGGCCGTCGCAATACTCCGAATCCCCTTGAAATCTTGACCAAATCCTTGGGTTTGGTCCCCCGTAAAGCCTCTAGTGATTCCCCGATACATCAGCAATCCGCAAAGCGTAACAACGAACGGCTGAAGTTTGAGTTTTGTAATTAAGAGACCATGCACCAGCCCAATTAAAAGAGACACAACGAGGGCAGCGAATAAGGCAGCCTGCAAGGGCCATCCCTGGACAGCTAGCAACCAAGGGAGCCCACAACCAACCAAACAAACAACCGAACCAATCGAAAGGTCTATTCCCCCCGTTATGATTACAAAACCGACACCCACCGAAATAATTCCGAAGAGAGCAGTGCGTCTGATCAAGTTTTCCAGATTGAAAGGGCGGAGAAAAATTCCATCGCTAAGAACAATCGTGGCAACCACCACAAAAATCAAAATTCCGAGAATGCCAAAGATTTTTTTCATCTTAATCGGCGGGCTAGGCCGCCTCTTTCGTTTGCCCCGTTGCCAGCCGCATAATAGCCTCTTCGCTGAGATCGGACCGCTGAAGTTCTCCCGTCAGACGCCCTTCATGCATCACCAATGCCCGATCTGACATTCCCAAAATCTCTTCCATCTCACTTGAGACAAAAAGAATCGCTACGCCGGTTCTTGCCAGGGCTTCCATCAATCCGTAAATCTCTGCTTTCGCACCAACGTCAATGCCCCGGGTGGGTTCGTCTAGAAATAAGATCTTCGGTTCTTGAGCCAACCATTTCCCGAGGACGACCTTCTGTTGATTCCCTCCCGAAAGTAAGCGGACGATTTGCTCGTCGCTTGGCGTCTTTACATTGAGGTCTTTCACCATCTTTTCAGAAATCTCTCTTTCTCTAGAATGATTCAAGAACCCATGTTTCTGGTCCCGTGCTAGACTTGCCAAACTCATGTTCTGTCGAATCGCCATATCAAGGATCAATCCCTGCTGCTTCCGATCTTCAGGAACAAGGGCCAGGCCTCCATTAATAGCATCGATAGGGCTTCGGATCTTCCGTTCTTCCGAATCAACCGTAATCGTCCCTGACAAGGCTGGCGTTACTCCAAAGAGAGTCTGGAGCAATTCTGTACGTCCTGCCCCAACCAGTCCCGATAACCCCACAATTTCACCGCGCCGAAGCGAAAACGACAAGGACTCTGCAGGATGCACGGGTGTCACCAAGTCATTTACCGTAAGCACTACCTCTCCAGGTTCATGGGGCTCATGAGGATAAAACTGCGACACGTCTCGGCCTACCATCAGCTTTACCATGTTCTCATGATTGATCTGCTCGCGTTCCAATTCACCGGCATTTTTTCCATCTCGAAGAACCACCACACGATCGGCCATCGCCACCACCTCACCCAATCGATGAGAGATATAGACAATACTAACCCCTTTCTTTGCCAACTCCTTGATCACTAAGAACAATTGATCTGCCTCCTTTTGACTGAGGCTTGAAGTCGGCTCATCCATAATAAGAACGCGTGCATCAATCGAAAGAGCCTTCGCGATCTCAACCATCTGCTGGCGTCCAATGGTCAAACCGCTCACCAGGAGATTCGGATCGAGAGCCAAACCCACTTGTTCCAAATACTGAGAAGATTCGCGATTGATCCGAGACTTGTCGATGAAGCCCCCCATACGACGAGGCTCTCGCCCGAGAAAGATGTTGGCGCCAATATCGAGATTATCAGCTAGGTTGAGCTCTTGATGAATCAGAGCGATGCCATGGTCTAAAGCCTCCTCAACCGAACGAATGGATGCTTCTTCTCCATCCATTTTCAACGAACCAGAGTCTGCTTGCTGGACACCAGCAAGAATCTTCATCATCGTACTCTTACCTGCCCCGTTTTCTCCTAGGACAGCAAGGATCTCACCCTTACCAACGGAAAAACTGACCGAGTCAAGGGCAAGAACCCCCGGAAAACGCTTCGAGATCCCGGAAACCTCCAGAACTGATGACTGAGTAACTGATGACATTAGGACAGGAGACTGACTCGTTATTCTGCCGCTCCACCGCCAACTTTTTCTTTAAGATCAGCCCAGAACGCCTCGACGTTGTCTTTTCGAATGTGCCGGGCCGGAATGTCGATAAATTTCCCCTCAGGGATCACAGACAGATCACCACCAATGATTGATTTCAATAGCTCAACAGACTGATACCCATACATATAGGGGTTCTGAACAACTGTTCCATGAACAGTTCCATCGATGATTCCTTGCAAACTGTCGTTGTGTTCATCGAATGAAATCACTTTCACTTCCCCTAGTTTTCCGGCTTGTTCGAGTGCTTCAAGAATCAGAGGAGGATTATAGGCAAACAACCCTACCATCGCATCGATATCAGGGTGCCTTGAAAGAGTGTCTTCAACATTTGCCTTGCCTTTCACCCGATCGAATTGGTCTGTCAAGGTGCCAAGAATCTCGTAACCACCGCCGCTCAAGACATTGCCCGGAGGATCATAGTTGGCTGGATTGTAGTCCCGACCAAGAATCTCGTCGATGACGCCCTGGCGACGACGACGAGCGTTGTCTTGCTCAAGGCGTCCGATAAAGATCATGATTGAACCCCCATCTGGAATCGCCTCCCTTACCAGTTCTCCACACATTCTGCCAGCCTTGTAATTATCCATTCCAATGTACATCAAACGATTTGAATCCGGGGCATCGGAATCGTGAGTAATCATCTTTGTGTGGGCACCCATTTGATTCAGAAATTCCGTTTGGTTTTCTGGATCAATCGGACTGACGGCAATCCCATCAACCCCTCTGGTAACAAGATCTTCAATCATGCGCTTTTGATCCGAAATGCCTTCAACCGGCATGTGAACAGAAACTTCAACGTCGAGATCTACCCCTGCTTTTTCGACGCCTCGCTGGGCGATCGTCCAGAATGATGCCACACCATTGCTAACAAAGGCGATTCGCGGCTTCTTGCCACCCGATTCATCGCTGCTAGATTGGTCATTATTCGATTGCCCGCAACTCACCAGCAAGCCCAACCCAGCCAGGACGAGACCTGACTTCAATACACTTTGAAATCTCATAGGAAGCCAATTTAGATGGCAGAATATCCCCCCCCCGTCAAGCACGGGGCGACTTGGTTTGTACTCAAGAAGAACGAATAAAGAGAAAATCGAACACGATCTACTGAGTTACGCGGGAAACCCACTGCCCAGCTAGCGAACCTGAAAAATGCGTTTGAGCGTTTCTCGCTCCACACGCCGCGAGACAGTAAGGAAAGAATCCACCTCAAACAGGCGTCCTAAACTATTCCCAGCGATATCTTCTAGAGAGTTTTCCGCACAGAGCTGATAAACCCCGGCCCGCCATGGATCCCTGGGATTAAAACGCCACTCTAACTCTCCCTGCCCGATAACAATCTCTCCCTCTAATTCGTTTCCGCTTGAATCAATCACCCAAACCACCCGGTTAAGCAAGGCATGATCAAGCGATTCTGAGAAGGATACCACAATGGCCTCTCGGGTCGATGCCGGAGGAACACCAAGTTTCCACCCCGACATCGTTGGGCTTTCCACGTCAGGAGCGCCCACTTGGAACTCCTTCACGTAGCTCTCATCCAGCGGCGCCCCACGATCATCAGGCCATGCGGCATCAATCACCAAGCGAAAGGACTTTCCGGCCTCAAGAGCAGCCCCCACTTCTCCTCGGGGAAGCAGCCCACTCTTGATTCGGCCCGGGTCAATGAGAACGGTCAATCGAACGCCCTTCGGGTCCCAAAGCTCTTCATCCAATTGAAGAAATGGCCTCCTAACCTCAGCGCCATCTTCCCGGAGAAGGTGGATATATTGATAGTGCGTACCAACACTCATCGGACGAGAAAAGTGGAGGTAAAACTTAAGCAGATTCTCAGGCAACTCCGATCCTGAAGGAAAGACCGCCAGCACTTTCGCGTCGCCCTTTTTCTCAGCCGAATCAAGAGAGAAAGGAAACTCAAGATCGCTAGAGGCAGCAGAGGCTGGTGATGGTGGCAGAGCAACACCGACCCGACTCAAGCGCAGGCGTAGGGCCGACAACTTAAACTCAGCAAGATAGGGAATTCCTGACTCAAACCCGTAGAGCGGCTCGAAGGCAAGGTGCTCATCACGATAAGCATATTTACCTGCAATCGGAGGGACCGACTCACTGCCACCGGACTTCGCTGAAGCGACAGAGACAGGAAACACTCGATACCAATCCTCGTTCGTCAACAAGTTCAGTGCGTCATCTATCTCGGTATTGAACCGCAATCCCTTCACGATGACACCACGCGGATTTACTCCTTCCCGTCCTTCGCCCAGAAGAGAAATCGCTAGTGACGAGGAAGAACCGGGCTCTAAGCCTTGCGCCAAGAGCCCAGTTTCAACCTCAGCACGTACTTCCGCACGCGCGTCACTGCCAACCATACAAGCAATGGCGGCAGCAAAGTAAACCAATCGAATCACGGGTACTCGACCGAGACCAAATTCAAGGCTCCATTATCCCCACCTTGAATCAAGAGAGCCTGCTTCGAATCATACTCCGCAAGCTGAAAAACGTTCTCCCACGACTTTATCGTCTCGAAGGCTTGCCCTTGAATGCCTCCACCGCCCACGCGAGAAGTAATCGACGGAGCCCCAGCCAAATCATTCGTCGAGATCTTCATGACACCTCGACTACTATTCGCCATCAGAAACCAATCCTTGCCACTCTTATTGTAGACCAACATATCCAGAGGGCGATTTCGATTCCCCAGCTCTGCAATCGTTGTCCCCTTGACATGAGCGCCCGGTTTCAATTGTGCCACGGGAACTTTCACCAAGGGAGTACAAGTATAGGCGGCGAGAATGTGACTTTCTCCCTCGATTGAATATGGCACGAATGTTCGGATAGGGGATCGGGTTTCAAAGCGGCCATGAGCGCCATGATAAATCTCGACGCTGGCGCCCTTCGTTGCAGCCTTGAAGGGGAATGGGACCGAGCGCAGGGTCGAAGCAAACTCCTCATTCGAAAGCCCTGCAACAATGACATTTCCATCCACCACGGATATATCGGTGATCGACTCCAATCGTTTGTTGCTGCGCCGCCGGCCAGAGCCGGTTTCGGCATCTGCTGGAGCACTAGGCAACGAAACCGTGCTCACATCAGCAGCGTCGAGATCAACAACCGAGAGCTCTCCATCACCGTTCGCTTTCACAATTACGGCCGAGGCCTCGGCACCGCGCCCTCGGGCAACCGAGAGATAAGCATGATGAGATTCAGGATTAACGGCTAGGTCAATGATTCTAATAGCGTCAGGGCTAGTGCCCAATAGGCCCGCAATTTTTCCATTAATCCCACTGATATTTACCTTATCGTTCGCACTTCCAGCAGAATCGCCGGTTTTCAGCGATACAAGAGCAGCCGCTTTCGGATCCGCCACTATGAGCACGCCCCCCGGGGCAAACGCTAGAGGCCCTGCTGATTGCAATACTTTAGCACCATTCGCAACAATGAGGCTACTCGTCCCTATCAAAATGGCCGCAAAATGAGCCCTTAGTCTGGATTTTTTCATGATATTACTCGCTCACCCCGACAAAGCCCCGAGCCCGAACAGGCAAACCGGTCGCTTAAGAAGGTTTTATTGATCTTGAAAACAATAAGACTCCAATGATTCCAAATCGGTTTCACTCTATCTGGGGAAACATTCGCCAGCGTGAGGATGAAAGACCGTGACGAAATTTTTTCGCAATGGACGCCCCCCTCGAAGAATGCTAGTTCTAGGGCTTAGAAGATGCCTGAAATTGACTTCAAACAAAAGCTACGTGCTGTCGAGGATGTCCTTTTGAGAGAACTCGACGGTGAAGCGGTGATCCTCCATTTGGGAGATGAGTCCTATTACGGCCTAAACGAATCTGGCACCCGCATGTGGCAGGCATTGACGAGCTCCGAGTCAATTGAAGTCGCATACAACGCGCTGCTCGACGAATTCGACGTGGATGCAACCACGCTCAAAAAGGACGTTGAAACACTCGTCAGTTCGATGCTTCAGAAAAAAATGGTCACTTTGAGCTAGTCTCATTATCGCCGCTGGAGCTATGAGTCGGCTAGAAACACTCGCAACCTACGTAGCGGCAAGCGTCCTCCTCCCGACCGTAGCGTTGAGCCTAAGACTGATCGGCCTCAAGCGGACCTGTCACCTCTTTAGCGTGCCCTTGATTCGCGCACAGCAAGCGGACTCTTTAGGCAAAGAGCAGCAGAAAGACGCTGAACAACGATTTTTGATCGTGCACCGTGTCTCGCGACGGATCCCGCTCTCACTTCAATGCCTCCCCCGCTCCATCGTTTTGTGCTCGTTACTCTCTTGGGCGAAGATTGATGCGGTAGTACGCATCAGCGTCAAACGCGAGGCCCAAGATCTAGCGGCTCACGCATGGGTGGAATGCTCGAACACGGTCCTAGGAGAAGCACCTCCTGAGAAACAAGGACTCCACGTGTTTTCCTAGGTAGGAGCGATGATGACTGGTATCGCCGGCCTGCTCTCCCTTAATGGGCAAGAAAGCAGTAAGGAAAATGTAGGGGCGCTTCTTCAAGGCATGTCCCATCGCGGGACGATTCAAGAACTCATCGCTCCAGCAGCGACGCTCGCTCTGGGCATCTGTTCGAATCAAAGCATCACTCGCTCGCTACACGCGGTACAGCAATCCGTGATTCTGTTGGATGGGGCTATCCATGGAGGATTGCCTGAGTCGCTCCAAAATTGCAACGAACGGTCAAAACCGTCTACTTCTAATGAGGCACGAACGCTCCTAGAAGCGTTCCGAGAAGGTCGCCATCGAATTCTTGACGACTTGGTGGGAGACTTCGCCTTTGCTATCTGGGACCATGACCGACAGGAACTAACCCTAGCGAGAGATGCCTTCGGAACGAGACCCATTTTTTTCTACAAAGATCGCAAGCGAATCGTCTTCGCATCCGAGGTTAAAGGCCTACTAAATCTCCCTTGGATTTCAACCGGACTCAATCGGGAACGAGTCGCTGACTATCTACTAGGATCCCTCGAAGGAATCAATAAGCACGCCACGTTTCACGAGAATATCTACCGAGTTCCGGCAGGAAGTTACCTAACCATTTGTAACCGAAGCGTCGCTACTCATCCCTATTGGAAGCCTAGCACCGATGTCACTGAACACCTCGATGACACCGATTCAATCGCTACCTTTGCAAGCACCTTTCGCACCGCCGTCGAGTGTCGATACCAAGCCCCCGCGCAAACCGGGATTCTCCTAAGTGGAGGCATCGACTCCTGTTCAATTGTTGGCAGTGCCAGAGACATGGTTTCATCGCCAGTAAACACCTTTTCTCTTATATCAGGAGCGCACGACCCAGACTGCGATGAGAGTCACTCAGTCGCACTCATGCAATCCATGGGCCATTTGAACGCCAGGAACCTCTCGCCGGACGAGGTTTCCAAGGTCGCACCCACGATCCCATCTTTTGTAGCAAGAATTGATAACCCCTTCACCGCGAGCCTCCTCGCAGGCCCCGTCCCTCTCTACGCCATGGCTCAGGCCGAGGGATTAGAGGCTGTTCTCGACGGGGTCGACGGAGATGTCGTCACGTCCTTAACTGGCAATCATCATTGGTTTCTAGCGAACGAATTCGGAATCAAGACCGGACTTCGTGAATTAGTGAATGAAGCTGCCTACTATGAAAGTAACGCTGAGTTACCGAAAGCCATCACCCGTTTTTTATTTCGAAGACTTGCCAATGGACTGATCTCGAGATCCAACCCCATCCGCTCACTTTTCCGCAGACGCCAGGGGAGCCGCACCGGCCAGAATGATATTACCAATTCACCAATAAAGAACTCCTTCGCCAAAGAGACTCATGTTCTGGACCGATTCCGGCAGCAACATGAGAATGAACATCCCAACTATCCGGACACGATTAGAAAAGCGTGCCAGCAAACCCTCACTGCTCCGTACATCGTGGCTGCAATAGAACGCTACGAGGAGGCAGCCGCGAGCTTTGGATTGACCGCTTCCCACCCATTCATGGACCGAAGACTAGTCGAATTCTGCCTTCGCATTCCCTGGAACTTCCGAATCCATCACGGGCAACCTAAATGGATTCTACGCCAAGCGATGAAACCGGTCCTCCCAAAGGAAATCTATGCCCAATATAAAATCGCTAACATCGGGCATTGGTTCATTCATGAAATACTTCGAGACTACTTGCGGCAAAACCCAGCGCCATCTAGCAGGACTCTTGAAACCCTTGAGGACTTCGTCGAGATCGACGAACTGAAGCAACGTTGGAGAACAGCCGGGGAAAACCCAGAAGAAGCAAACGATGATCTGCTTTCCTCATCCATCATCCTTAGCGAATGGCTTCAACAGCATTTTTAGAGAACCGTCAGGTCTCCGTCATCGCTGCGTGAATCACTTCAAGAACCGACTCTTTGGAGCACCGCTTCTTCTCTAAACTAAAAACTCCGTCATTCAATCGGGGAATCGTGATCTGAGAAACAATCGACTCTTCACCCGCAACAAAAAGTACTCCTTGATCCCCGGATGACTCGGTCACGATGAGACTGGAGCACGTTCGCTTGTCACGAACTCGAGCGGCATTCAATGCGCTCAGTATCTCAGAACGACGCTGTAGCACGCCATGAATATCGTTATCTTCGATTGCCGAGACAATGACAACTTTCTCCGACCGCTCAGAAACCAAGGCCTTTTGATCCTGCTCGATAATCTCAACGGCACTCCGGCCTGCCAACGCCGAATTCACACCATTTAGAAGGTGCTCAAGACAATGCACAAGGAACGGGAGCAATTGCTTCTTTCGCGAGACAACGCCGTGTAGTTCAAACACGCCAGTCTCAACTTCGGGATAATGAATTCGATCCAGGTATTCTTGATCGCCAGCAACGAGAAGAAGGGACGTTTGCCGAACAACATCTGTGATTAGAAGACTCGAAAACAGATAGCTATTAGTTGCCCGATAAGATTCCAACGCATCAACCACTGCCTTACGTTTCTCCCAAAATTGTTTAAAACCGATTTCCTCAATCTGCGCCACACTGAAGCGCCGCCCCCCTTCAGAGTATTCCTTGCAATCAGCCGTAATCGCATCCTCCGCTCGGCGCCCTGTCAAAACAGAGCCCGAGCTAAAGAGTTGTTCGGTGAACTCATCTGGGTTGATTCCCGTGATTGATGCCAACTTCGCTAGAATCGTCGCATCAACCTCAGTTGTCGTGGGTGAAGTTAGGTTGAGAGTATCCGAAACCAACCCAGCCAGCAGCAAACTCGCAATCTCTTTGGCCAAGGGCAATTGGTAGGTAAAGAACAAATCAGCTACAATGGTACTCGTTGATCCGACCGGGCGATTCATGAATAACATTGGCTGATGTGAAGTGAACGCTCCTATCCGATGATGGTCAAT
>OJGX01000710.1_pt1 | contig 15179 bp, 3 predicted proteins | sample 1594661 | NCBI WGS metagenome assembly OJGX01 (sample SAMN05416839, study PRJEB24817) | seawater metagenome | isolation source: Sea water | place: Canada:Atlantic | collected 2013-07 | reverse complement strand
GAAAAGAAAAAATAAAGATGGCAAGAGCGAAATTTGGTCCCTTGACCTTGAAAAATTAGACTACCGACCCAAGAAAAAAAATCGACTTTCATCCATAGGAGAAGCAAAAAAAGAGTCAACACTAAAAGCACAAATAAAAACATTGCTCACACATGATGATGAAGGAGGGCAATTTCTTCGGAAAATCTTTTATCAACTGTTCAGTTATGTGTCTTTTCGAATTCCAGAAATATCTGAAGACATTTCGAGAATCGATGATGCCATGCGTGCAGGGTTTGGGTGGTCTTACGGACCCTTTGAAACTTGGGACATCTTAGGCCTTAAAGAAGTCGCAAAGCAAATGAAGAAAGAAAATATCTTGCTTGCACCATGGATAGAAGAAATGATCCAATCCGGATTCGAATCCTTCTATCAAATAAAAGATGGAAATATCTCTATGTACAATCCTAAACAAAAGTCCCTTTCAATTAACCAAGGAGCAACACACTCCATAAACATGAGTGCAATAAAGCACAAAAACACTTTGTGGAACAACAAAGACTCCTCAATCATAAACCTTGGAGACGGCATTCTTCAACTGGAATTCCATTCAAAAATGAACAGCATTGGAGCTGGCGTTATTCAAGGCATCAACAAGGCAATTGACCTTGCAGAAAAGGAATATGAAGGTTTGGTCATATACAATGAGGGCCAGAATTTTTCCGTAGGTGCAGATGTAGGAATGATTTTTATGATGGCGGTGGAGCAGGAATACGATGAATTGTCTTATGCAATTAAACTATTTCAAAAAACAGTCATGCGATTGCGCTATTCCTCTATTCCAGTTGTTGTGGCCACCCACCAAATGACATTGGGCGGTGGCTGCGAAATTTCAATGCATGCCGATAAGGTTGTTGCACATGCAGAAACCTATATGGGATTGGTAGAATTTGGTGTTGGTGTCATCCCCGGTGGTGGTGGAACCAAAGAATTTGCCTTGCGTCTATCAGACGAATTAAAAGAAGGAGACATTCGCACCAATGCCTTCAGGGAACGTTTCCTTACCATAGGGCAGGCAAAAGTAGCTACTTCCGCCCTAGAAGCCTTTGAATTAGGCTATCTGCGCAAAGGAATTGATGAATATTGTGTAAGCCGTGAACAACAACTTTCTCGGGCCAAACAAGTTGCCTTGCAAATGGCCAACAACGGTTACACTCCTCCATCAGAGCGCAAAGACATTACTGTTTTGGGCAATGAGGCCCTTGGTTTGGTTTACGCTGGAGCGAATTCAATGATGTCTGGAAACTACATATCAGAACACGATCAGTTCATCTCTGAAAAACTAGGATATGTATTGGCAGGAGGAGCACTTACAGAGGTGAGTCAGGTTTCTGAACAATATTTACTGGATATGGAAAGAAAAGCTTTTGTAGAACTCTGCATGAAAAGAAAAACGCTTGAACGCTTGCAAAGTATGATTACAAAGGGCAAAGTTTTACGCAATTAATATTAAAAATATGGATGCTTATATCGTAAAAGGTTACAGAACGGCGGTGGGAAAGGCCCCGAAAGGAAGTTTAAGAAGCACACGACCAGATGACATGGCGGCTATACTGATTCAACATTTAGTCAAAGAGGTAGGCATAGATTCCACCCTTATTGATGACGTAATTGTGGGCAATGCAACTCCTGAGGCGGAGCAAGGATTGAATGTGGGACGATTGATTTCACTCATGGGTTTGAACAACATTGAGGTACCTGGAATGACTGTCAACAGGTATTGTTCCTCAGGAATAGAAACAATAGCCATTGCAGATTCAAAAATAAAAAATGAGATGAACCAATGCATAATTGCAGGAGGTGTAGAATCTATGTCAGCCATTAACATGGGAGGATGGAGGATTGTCCCCAACGCAAGAGTTGCAAAAGAAAATCCCACCTATTATTGGGGAATGGGCCTAACAGCAGAAGCTGTTGCCCAGAAATACAACATCAGCCGAGAAGATCAAGATACTTTCGCCTTTCAATCCCACCAAAAAGCCATAAAAGCCCTGGAGCAAAATCGATTCCAGGAAGATATTCTCCCGCTTGAAATTGAACATACATGGGTGAATGAAGACAACAAATTAGAACATAAAACGGTCCATTTCAAGATGGATGAAGGTCCAAGAAAAGACACCTCTTTAGAAGCTTTGGCGAGACTAAGGCCTGTTTTCGACGCCAAAGGTTCTGTGACAGCTGGGAATAGCTCACAAACTTCCGATGGAGCGGCCTTTGTAATGATTGCCTCTGAAGCATTTGTCAAAGCGAATAATTTAGACCCCATTGCAAGATTGGTCTCTTATGCTACTGCAGGTGTGGAACCAGAAATTATGGGAATTGGCCCAGTGAAAGCAATTCCTTTGGCCTTGAAACAAGCCAATATGAAGTTGAATGAAATTGAATTGATTGAGTTAAACGAAGCTTTCGCTTCTCAATCTTTGGCGGTCATAAGAACGCTTGACTTGAATCCTCAGATTCTCAATGTCAATGGTGGCGCCATTGCTTTGGGACACCCACTAGGTTGCACAGGAGCTAAACTTACTGTTCAACTGATGAATGAGTTGAAAAAAAGAAATCAAAAGTACGGCATGGTCACCATGTGCGTAGGAACAGGGCAAGGAGCTGCCGGTATTGTTGAATTACTGTAAAAAAAGAAATCATGAACGAAAAAGAAATCACCAAAGGAGGAGAGTTTTTGATAAAGGAAACCAATCCTGCAGACATCTTTATTCCTGAAGAGTTTGACGAAGAACAAAAAATGATACGTGAAAGTTGTTCTGACTTCTTGGATCAAGAAGTCTATCCGAACCTTGACCGTATTGATGCATTAGAAAAAGGACTGATGGATGGGCTTTTGACAAAGGCAGGGGAGTTAGGTCTTTTGGGCATTTCAGTGCCTGAAGAATTCGGAGGATTCGGAAAAAATTTTGTTACTTCTATGCTATCTGCAGAAGTTACTGGTGCTGGATATTCCTTTGCAGTGGCGCTTTCAGCGCATACTGGTATAGGTACATTGCCCATACTATATTTTGGGAATCAAGTCCAAAAAGAAAAATACATTCCTAAACTGGCTAGTGGTGAATGGAAAGGTTGTTATTGTTTAACGGAGCCAGGTTCTGGCTCCGATGCCAATTCAGGGAAATCTAAAGCAGTGCTCTCGGATGATGGCAAGCATTATATTTTAAATGGCCAAAAAATGTGGATCACCAATGGCGGTTTTGCACATGTATTGACAGTCTTTGCAAAAATTGATGATGATGAATATTTGAGTGCTTTTATCCTTGAAAAAAACATGGAAGGCATTACGATGAATCCCGAAGAAAAGAAAATGGGCATCAAAGGATCTTCTACCCGTCAAATATTCTTTAACGATGTAAAAATTCCTATTGAAAACCTACTGGGCGACCGGGAAGATGGATTTAAAATAGCTTTGAACATCTTGAACATTGGCAGAGCTAAATTGGCCGGTGCTGCGCTAGGAGCCTCTAAAGCGGCCATCAGCAGGTCGATAAAATTTGCAAACGAACGCAGTCAATTTGGGAGACCAATTTCCAAATATGGCGCTATACGCTATAAATTGGCGGAGCAAGCCATTAAATCATTTGCAACGGAATCCGCCCTTTATCGTTTGAGTCAAAACATTGATGACATCACACAAGCCGCTATACAAGAAGGTATAGATCCGCAAGAAGCCAGCTTAAAAGGCTTAAGAGAATATGCTGCCGAATGTGCAATTATAAAAGTACATGGTTCAGAAACACTGGATTATGTCGTGGATGAAGGTGTTCAAATATATGGAGGCATGGGTTACTCTGCTGAAGCAGATATGGAACGCGCCTATAGAGATTCACGGATTAATCGAATTTTCGAAGGCACCAACGAAATTAACCGCATGCTTACAGTAGACATTATTCTCAAAAGAGCATTGAACGGTGAATTGAACTTGTTGGAACATGCGCAAAAGGTGGGAGAGGAAATCATGGAAATTCCAGATTACGATTTTGAAGAAAAGGGGGAATTTAATGCAGAATATAGAACTGTGCAGAATTTCAAGAAGGCTGTTCTTTTGGTTGCTGGGGCCGCTGCAAAGACATTGACAACCTCTCTTGCAAAAGAACAAGAGATCTTGATGAACATCGCCGACATTGCAATGGAAACATATATTGGTGAATCCTTGTTATTAAGGGTACAGAAAATGAAGTTAAAAGGCATGGAAACAAGTTCTCAAGAGGCCATCATGAGGGTTTACCTTTACGATGCAGCTGACCGTATTTCTAGATGGGGCAAAGAAGCTGTCAATGCCTTCGCTGAAGGGGATGAACAAAGAGGCCTATTGTTAGGAATTAAGCGCTTTTCTAGGCATGCACCATTAAATACAAAAGTGTTGCGCCAAAGTATAGCTGAAGAATTAATTGAAGCGAACACCTATTGCTACTAGAACGTCTCGTTTCAATAGATAGCTCCGATCTACATCGGGGCTTTTATTATGCCCTATGGTTAACGCTCTTATCAGCAGTGGGAATAATTAAATTTCACGGATGAAGTTTCAATAAGCCGCCACACATCCCACGAATTCTAAATGAGCATCCTGCAATCCATGATTTTCTATAAAAGAGAATTCCTGAATTAAAGGCATAAAAAAAGTCCCGCCGAAGCGGGACTTTTGGTTAATAACTATGATCTATATTACTGGATCACTAACTTCTCGATTCGACTAGTAGTCTCCGTGCGCACTTCGAGGTAGTATACCCCTTTGGCGAAGGATCTAAAGTCAAACTGATCGTTGTAAACTCCATTAACATTCACTTGTTCTTCGTGTACTATCTGACCACGAACATCTCTCACTTTCATTGTGATGTTCTCTGTTCTCAATGTTCCGATAGACAAGTTGAACAATCCAGTAGATGGGTTCGGTGTCACCGAAAAGTGCTCTACAGCTTGATCGAAATTATCAAGACCAACAGTGAAGTTTGTTTGGAAAGTATCTGCCAATACAGCCCAAGCACTCGTATCTCCAGGTCCACAGATTGCTCTCACATTCCATGCATAATAAATTCTATTTGTGTCAGACCCTATAATTGTACTTGGTTTCAAAGAATCAATTCTCAAAGTATCTTGTCCAACAATTGTATCAATATAGCCTATAGCCACTCCATTAGTATCCAACTCACTGTATCGAATTTCCCAGTTGTTCGCACCAGCTATATCAGACCAACTAAGATCAGACCAATCTGTACCCGGAACTGAATTCAATGTTGTTGGAGGCTCACATACAGGAAGCGTACCTTCTATACGGATACTATCGTAAGAGATTCCATCAGTAGGCGCAGCAAAATTATCTTCCTGACCAAAACCTATCTGGAACTCGCTGCTTACTGTATCTGAACCCAAAAGTCTATCAATATCAAATGACCATCTTGTCCAGATTCCTGTTACATTGTTTCCAACATCAAATATACCTACCCATGGTGCAGTTGGATTGTGTCTGATCCAAACACTGTCACCTGCATTTACTTCATCACCGTGATCCCTCACATCAAAAGACAATTCTAAATCATTCGCCTTTTTGTAATTAGAGAGGTCAATGGTCAAGACCAATAGATTCCTGGCAAGCACACCGTTAGTTGTTACGTCTAAGGTAACTGCACCATTTCCTTGTGAAAAGTCTTCCGCAAAGCTTCCATAGCTAACTCGACCTTCAGGTTGATTTGATTCGAAGAACCAACCATGCGATGTGTCACAATTAACTAAACCACCTTCAGTTACTATACCATCAATGCTTTCCCAATCTTCAATCCAAGGCAATATTACAGGCACAAATGGCAAACAATCAGTGGTAAAGCTGCCCATCATGGATATGTTACTTGTATCTCCAATTGTACAAACTGCAGTCACATAATACTCATAAGCTGTTCCGAATGTCAATCCTGTAAGATCGAAGGTGTCGTTGGTTATAACTAAGATATTACCTGTTCCTAAAGCAAATCCAGCAGTATCCCACTCTATGATGTACTCCAACGTAGCACTTACGTTTGGATCTCTGAATGTGATTCTAGCAGAATCAGCTCCAATGTCAAAGGCTCTCAAATTATCCATGGCTAAACAAGATGGAATCTCCTCGTAATCGACATCGTCAAATATCACATCATCAAACGTACCACCCAAGGTATGTGCGAAGATTAAATACTCATCTGTGCCATTGTAGCCATTCGCAGTGGTGATGTCAATGGTTGCTGCTGTCCAATTGTTGGCAGTAGTTGCAACCAAGGTATCCAATGGAGTAATGGTAGCAATTGTACTAAGATCTGGAACTGTTCCAATTATCAAACCAGAAACTATATCTTCCGTATTCCATTGTAGATTGACTCTCATATTACCATTTGTAATGCTGTCCAATGGAGGTGAAACAATGTTCATTCTAGATGTACCTGCAGTAAAGTTTGTCCAAGAGTTCATGTACAATGAACCTTGATCATAAGGTGCAGGGAATCCAAAATAACTTACTTCTACAACTGCATTTGGATTCGCAGCACCATAAGAGATAAACTTCGTCCAACACAATGGAATTGAATCTTGTGGTGTGTCATTGAAATCCTCAAAATATGGCGCAGGGAAATTCAAACAGGTTGTTTGGAATCCTACAACATTTGAAGATAAATTACTTGTATCTCCACCGGCACATATGGTTGTAATGTACATTTGGTAACGCGTACTGTGATTCAATCCTGTAATTGTGTCAGGATTTCCAGTAATGATTACAGTATCACCTGTACCTTGCGTAAATCCAATTGTATCATACTCTACAATGTATGCGACTGTGTTCAAGTTAGGATCGTTAAAGTCAACAATGATAGAATCACCAGTTGGCACATTCGTAACGTTGATTTGATCCACACGCTGACAAGTTGGAATCTCTTCGTAATTGAAATCATCTATGTTGATTTCATCAAAAGTCCCACCAAGACTGTGTGCCAAGAATACGTGTTTGTCTGTACCATTGTATCCGTTTGCAGAATCCAATTTTACTGTGACTTCCTCATAAGTAGCATTTGCAGCAACATTCACTGTATCAATAATGGTGAAGCTTGCATTAGGACTTCTTTCGTCTGCAGTCATCACTAATAATGCCGAGTTTACGATGTCTGCATTACGCATCCAAAATCTCAATTGCTTATCACCATCAGGCAAGTCAGCAAATTCTGGAGTCCAAGCACCCAATGTGTCTGATCCTACCGTAAATCCGGTCCAAGAGTTTAACTCTAAGTTGTTTGGCACAGAACGAGAATTAAAGTTCTCAACTCTTGCCTGCTCTAAGTTATTTGTCCAAGTAATGTACTCACCCCAACATCCAGCAACAGTATTGTCTATTTCTAAATCGAAATCCATAAAATAAGGTGCCGTAAAAGGCTCACATGCAGTTCTAAATGTTAATGGAGCAGACCAATTACCTGTATCACCGACCGCACAAATAGGTCTAACCTGAACAACGTAGAAGGTATTTGCATCCAATCCCATTAAAGTATCAGGTCTGTTCGTTGTCAACTTCAAAGTTCTGTTTGCTTCTGATGTGGTATCCACACCGTAACGTACTTCCCATTGAGTTGCACCAGCTGGATCCATCCAACTATAGATTACAGTGTCTGAACCTACAGAATCAGTACGAAGATCACGTGCAGATGGACAACTAGGAATAATATCATATTCATAATCGTCAAACCTCAAATCATCGAATGTACTGACCATGACATGAGAGAAGACAATAAATCTATCCGTTCCATTGTAACCGTTCGCAGTATCTAATGAAACAATTTCTTGTTGCCAAGTGTCATTTGCATCATATCTGATCGTGTCAATGTTGGTGAAGTTTGCAGTTAAGCTTGCTTCATCAGCAGTTGCAATGATCAAACTGTTTAGCGTATCATCAGTTTGTGTCCAGAATGATATTTGTTTATCTGCATCTGTCAAGTCTGAATACAAGGGCGTAAATATCAACTGCGTATCCGCTGAAATCGTGGTCATATCCCAACTGTTCATCTCCAAGTCGTTGTTCGCTGAATAAGCAGCAGCTCCTGTAAATTCAACTTGTGGTTGTGCATTAAAATTGGTTAAGTTATTTACTGCCCAATTCCAACATTCTGCCATTGCATTTGTCGTCATACCGTCAAAGTCCTCAAAATGACGTGCCTGGAATGGTGCACACAATGTTTTGAAGAATGAATAATCACTCCACAATGCAGTATCCGCTCCACAGATCGCCAACACTCTAAACTCATAGTCAGTGTTTTCAGCCAATCCATTCAAAGTAAATGGATGTGCTGTAACGATTGTATCTGTTGGGCTTGTGCCTGCAGTTGAATCGTATTGAATCACCCAAGAAGTTCCATTTGTATCGGCTACCTGCCAGTTTAGAGTTGCAGAAGTATCAGAAATCTGAGTTGCAGTCAATCCAAGAGGTGCTCTACATGCAGGAACAGTGTCCCAAGTAAAGTCGTCAATTCTTATGTCATCAAAAGTGCTCTCATACGTATGCGAGAATACAAGAAACTCATCTGTTCCATTGTAGCCATTTGCAGTAGTTATATCCAATACAATCTTTTCATAAGAATTTGTAGAAGTTAAGTAGAATGTATCAAGATTGGTAAAGTTAGCCTTACCTGAAGCTCGATCTGCAGTTGCAATTATTACACCACTATTAATGTCCTGTGTTGCAAACTGGAATTCTATAAATGTATTTCCATTTTTCATATTTGGAAAACGAGGAGTAACCACCAAGGCAGTATCTGTAAAAGTATTCCAACTTTCCAACACTAAAACATTTGGTGTTGAGAAAGAATTGAAATTTTGAATTTCAATATCTGCAGGAGATGCTGACTGTGTATTGTAACCAGTCCAGCAATCAGGAGCCTCACCACTATTTGCAGTATGCTTAGCAGCATCATCCCAATTGTCAAAATAACGTGGGAAGAAATCATCACAAGGAGTGGAAAATGGCAATGGGCCAGCCCATCCAGAGGTATCCCCTCTTCCACAAATCTCCCTTACGTATACTTCATAATCTGTATTGGCTGTGAGTGTATCAACATTAACACTATCAGAGACGCTTAAACCATAGGCCGTGTCTCTTATGGCACCTGCCCTCAATATCTCTACTTGAACATCATTGCCAAGTACACTTGATTGCCAAAAAATTGTAGCACTGTCACCTGCAAGATTGCTTGCTCTCAAGAATAAGGGCGCAGGACATGGTGGTGGATCGTATTCATCAGCTCCAATATCTACGAATGTTGCTCCAACCATCGGGCGTACGTCTCCATCAATGTCTGTTAGAATATTCACAGCATTGTCACCTGCATCATTTACCAATGTCCCATTTATATGAAGGTCTCCATTGACCTTACTTACAAATTGTGGATCGCCCTCTAATGAGAACACATTCAACAATGGTTGATTGACTTGATATGCAGCAAGATCTACATAATCAACACCGTCCATATTTAATAGATTCGTACCATTGGATTCATAAGTATTAAAGTCCAATTTTATGGTTGTAGAAGAGTCACCTTCATAATCCATGGCCCAAGTCCCTTCGGCGAAAAAGATGTTGTTACGAATATCCATAGAATCAATGAATCCAAAATTAGCAAATCGTGCAGCTGCACTAAAACTACTGCTAGAACCGGAATAGATTGTGTTGTGCCAGAAATTGACTTGCAATGGATTTGTCATATATACACCATAATCTGCATTAGAATAAATCATGTTGTTGACAAAATTCGCCATGGCATCAGGAGTTTTACCCGAATTTGCGTTAGTCATATATACCGCCCAATCTCCAACACTTATATAATTTTCTTCAATGTCGAAATTCATTACATCAAATAAATAAATACCATCATCATTTAATATATCACGTGGATTTATTACAGAATCCCCGATTATTTTAATGGAATCTTGATCATCCATGTAATAAGCATTGCTCGCAAAATTAACAAGGCGGTTGTTGTAGAAATGGTTGCCCACATTCCAATTCCCTGACTGACCTTCAAAGTGAACAGAGTAAGCTCCACCTGAGACTTCAGAGTTCATCACTGTAATGTGGTTGGCATTGTTTCCCTCACCAAAATCATTGGTAATTACAGAAGAAGCACCTATACCAGTTACATTAAATGTAGCGGTTGGACTCATAATGACCCTTACATTCACGATTGAATCGTAAGAAGCATTGTTTGAGAACCATATACCAAATTGGTCTGCAGGAGAAGTGTTCAAGTTCTCAACTCTCATGTTTTTCACTGTGACATAATCAGTTCCATTGAATACAATAGGGGAGTTGGAGTTGATTGTTCCCCGAATTAGTTTCACGGAATCTCTGTGTATCCCATCAATAGTTAACCTGCTGTTTGGCCCTGCACCTTTGATCTCACCCAATACAAGGTTGTCCGTATAATTCCCGGCGGCAACAGTAACTGTAACATTGCCGCATAGACCAACATTGTTCAACGCATAAGCTAAACTGTCGAAAGAAACATAGTTGGTTGCAGATGTAGCTAAGGATGGATCGATGGTTACATTTCCGGTTAAACCCGTTGTAATTCCATTCAAGGAAATGGTATCGTCAGCGGCAAGATCATCTACAGCTCCGTTGGCTCCAATCAATCTAAACTCAAGATCATATAGCGTTCCTGAATTGAATGTTACAGAATTCAAATAAACTTGAGCTGTATCTCCAGTAATAATGTTCACTGCAGCGGTAGTTGTATCCAACACTCCATTAACATTGGACTCAATGTCTACAGTAGTGATCGTATTTACTCCACGGTTGGTCACAACAACAGCCGGATCAATTGTTCCAGGACATAGTGCACCAGCAGGATTTACAATATCATCTAAACTTGCATTCAATGCGGGAACAGAATCTACTGCAATGTCGTCAATGGCATAATCTGACAAATCTGATTGCAATTGGAACACATCTAAAAACCCTCTAAAGCGGATGGAGATAGACTTACCTGCATAACCATTCAAATAAACTGAATGCTTTCTCCATTCATCCGTTTGTGCTGTTTGTTGTTGCCCAACAATTACCCCTACTAAGTTTTCAACACCATTGGTATCTACCAAGATTTGCAATTGTTGCATTTCAGAACCATACATAAAATACCAAAAACTCAATTCTACTACATTTTGTGTAGGTGGAACATAAATAGGAGGTGACCAAAAATCTGCAGAATCAATTCCAAATGGAAACCATGATTCAAAATATATATAATTTCCACCTACGGCGCCAAAATTCGTATGGTCAAACAATGGTCCAGTATTGGCCGAGTTCTCATTAAAGCCACTTGCATCCTCAGACTCCCAACGTGGCAAAGTATTCGATGTGGACCTATAGCCTTCATCCCAAGGGTTGCCTATGGTAGGCACTGCAAATGCTTCAAAATCTTGAAAATAGGGAGTGGTAAAGGAGGTTGTAATTGTACGCCTTCTCCAAGCTGAAAAATCACCTCCACCACAATTGGTGCGAATGTAGATGTCGTATTCTGTCCCCGAAGTTAGACCTGTTACTGTATAAGGGGAACTGTTGGTTGTATCTCTGGTCCCCGTACCAATGGTAAAACCTTGTAGTCCCCACTCTATTTCCAAATCTCCTACAAAATCAGCATAAACCTCAACTGTGGTAGGTGTAATGTTTGAAAGAAGATAATTCGTTGGCTCTGGAGAGGAAGAAACTGTAAAATAGATTGTATCATTAAAATTCACTGAATCGGTCAAACCATTAGGGTTTGATGTCCAAATCTTAATCGTATCTGAACCTGCTTTCAGACTTACCGTGCCAATCGTTAATAAAGTATCAAAGGGATTGGAGCCGTTTACTGTATCTAAAGTTGAACGCAATAAAAAAGTAGGCTGAGCCACACCGTTTAATTCCCATTCTATATCGACAGAATCCAATTGATTTGTACCAAAATTGGCGATACGTGCGATGATGTCATGCGTGCCTGCACAATATGGAAAAGTTGAATCAGCAGATGTCACCGCAGCATCTTCGGCTGATGTAGCAATCGGATATTCTAATCGCATTGCTGCACCTCCACAGGGATTGGCGCAAAACATATTTACACCCGTTTCTGGTGACAAAGTAAAATCAACAACTCCATCTAAAATCCAGCCCAATATTTGTGTTTGAGAGACCCTGAAGACGAAAGTATCTAAACTAGCGCCACACTGCAATACGGTATTGCCAGCATTTGCTATTAAAATTCCGTTTTCATCTAAAACTTCTAATTCCTCAGTAACTCCAGTATTGAAATCACCTTGAAAGTAAATAGATATTGTTCCACTATCAGCTGGAACGCTGAAAGAGGTAAATGAGACATCAAGGTCATCTGCGACATTGTTGTTGTCCACATCGGCAAAACATGTCAAGACAGAAGCCTGATTAAAAGTTTGTGCAAAAGCCGTGATTGACGACAAAAGCATAATGTAAATCAGCAGGTTAGGCTTTTTCATAATACAGATAATTGGTTAAAACTACATTTTAAAGGCTCGAATCTAAGCATTTTTCAATGAATAATTAATTTTTGTTAACAATTTCTTTTGAAAACAATAAACTTAGCTGAATGTTAATTCTAGTGTAGTTTGTTTTCAAAAAATGGATTTGCACTAATTATATAAAGAAACTTTTATACTTAGAGTGTACTTCCACATCACAAAAGACGAATTCGATTTCAAAAGGGTTGGTAAAAGTGAAAAAAATAAGGATATATTTTAGCTTTCCAAATTCTAGAACTAGTCTCGACAAAAGGTTGCTTGTTATAGACTAATTAATTCTTCTATTTTTTTGCACTGTCTACAATTATTCAGCACATAAAAATATAAACGTCAATATTACTTTTCAAAAATTAGGCAATTCATGCAGGAGGTGTATTGCACAAATGCATTAATTCACGGCATGTACAAATAAAAAAAAGCCCTGCAAAATGCAGGACTTTTCTCTTAGTGCTTGGTCATCAACTCCGTATTATTTTCTCTACGAATGAACCTTTCTCCGTTTCAATCTTAATGATATAGATTCCTTTCGGCAATTGCCCCATGTCAATGCGATGGTTCAAGTTACCGAAATCTAGGTCTTCATCTAAATTGATGAGTTGTCCTTCTACGGTCATTAAACGAATGTCTCCTTTGAACTGATCTTTTGATTGGTATTGAATGAACAATTCATTGGCGACTGGATTTGGATAGATGTTGAATTCATCCCTAAAACTCAATTCATCGATGCTTGTCACACAACTGTCCGTGATGCGTATCCAATGCCTGTCACTTGTTTCTACACAGCCTGAATCTGTCAATACACGTACATGGTAACCATACAATTTATTTTTTTCCATGCGCCATGCGTCAACAACGAAAGTTTGAGTAATTATAGAATCCTTCACTTCTACCAAGTTGCCATTTTCAATGGTTGAAACCGTCCATGCGTACTCAGCTCTATGGAAGATTTCAATTCCGTTGTTTGCCCCAGTACGGTCGATGTTCAATACTCTACCCGCATTGAGCAATACACTGGTGTCTTGACATATAGTATCTACTTTAAGGGTATCAGGGTTTCCATTGATGGTTACGATCTCCGTATTGTTGCGTTTAAGCTGCTCACGAATAAATGTGTTCGGATCAGGGGTGTTGTTGATGTAACCGGTTACTGGTAAAGCAGTCTTGGAAACACAGAACCCTTGTTCAACCACATTGGTATCGATTACACTGTACACATACACCGTTCTGGTACTGTCACCTTGATCATCATCATCTGGCCATATTGCATTCTTATTCAATGGTATAATTGGCGTAAGCTTTCCGGTGTAAGGTGTTGCATTTCGATTAAACTTGACAGTTGGCGGCCAAATTACTCCATCTTGATTATTAGGATTCGTTAAGTCCTGAATATCAACATCTGCACTATCAACGACTGTATACGCATTCACCGAATTCGGAAACTCTACCCTTAATTGTGGCTTATCAATACCCAAACAAGCACTCGCATCCAATGCTCTTCCTAAAGGAGGTTTAATCACAATAATTTCAAAGGAATCCGAGACAATTTTAGAATTACAAATTCTTGCTCTGAAAACCGTAGAAGTATCAGGTGAAGTTGTATATACCTTATCGTCTATTGGGAAACTTAACCCTTGCAACCAAAAATCATCTCCGTTGGCATCACGTACACGTTCCTCCCAACGAATGGCTCCAAAGTAATCCCTCAAGCGTATTTTCACTTGATCTCCAGAGCAGATGGTATCGTTTGGTTTAATGTCTACAACTGGTATATTCCCACCTACTCTTCTATGCACTACAGTTGAAGAGAAGCGATCATTAAAGTTGGATAAATCTCCTTTTGTAATGATGTTGACTTCGAACCTAAATACTCCGCCAGAATCTGACATATCAAAGACACTATCCATAGGTATCCTCACTACAGAATCTCTTGGAACTGGAATTCTGTTACCAAATTCATCTTCAAAATAATTCGTAGTTACCCATTTAGTTAATGAATCTCTTGGCGGCCCTAGTCGCATACCGTTTTTAAAGATTATTACTTCTATAAAAGTAGAATCTACAGTAAAATCAAGAGAATCTGAACCATTGTTTCGTATGTCAATAATGACTTCTTGATTTACAGTATAACAACTTGATGAATCATTGTTTGGTTTTGAAACTGCGATTGGTTGTGCATCCACTGCAGCACGGTCGAAAACATTGATGTCATCAATTGCCATATCGCTACCATTTCCGGCACCTCTAAAACTAACAAATCTAAATCGTACTACTTTCCCAGCATATTGAGGTATAGGAATAGATCGAGATTTCCAATCGTCAAAATTTGAAAGCTGAGACTCTACTAAAATAGAATCAATGTTGCTCCATCCGTCATCTGCATTAGCCTGTAGATAGAGGCTTCCCATATCGGGTCCAAACATGTGGTACCAATAGCGGAATTCAGGATTTATTGCATTTCTCAAATTAATGCATCGTGTGGTAAGCGTCACTGCGTCGCCGGGTGCACCTGCAGCTGCTTGAGTTACCATGTACACTCCTTCTGGAGTACCTAAAGTACTGTCTCTTATACACATCTGACGCTGCCGACGACTCCTTACGTGTAGATC
>OJGX01000708.1_pt1 | contig 15226 bp, 12 predicted proteins | sample 1594661 | NCBI WGS metagenome assembly OJGX01 (sample SAMN05416839, study PRJEB24817) | seawater metagenome | isolation source: Sea water | place: Canada:Atlantic | collected 2013-07 | reverse complement strand
AGCGGTATTAGCCGCAATGGCAATTGAAGAAAAGAAAAATATAGTCAAGGGAAATGAAAAGGAAGGTGCAGTAGCTACTTCCAGATGGAAAGCTCGTAAGCGTTAATTACCCATATTGTTTCTGACCATTGTGCTAAACTCCTTAAAAAGTGCAGTGTTTGTGGCAAGCATTTCTTTTCCAAATAGCCAATTGTTTTCTCCGTTAAAATCTGTTACGGTTCCTCCTGCTTCTTTGATTAAAATGGCTCCTGCTGCTACATCCCAAGCATTTAAGCTGTATTCAACAAAGCCATCAAAGCGTCCACAGGCGACATAGGCCATATCTACAGCAGCAGAACCAATTCGGCGCACCGAACGGGATTCATGAACCATGGCTTTCAGTAGTTTAAAATATGAATCACTGCGGTCAAAATCATAATATGGGAATCCAGTTGCAAGTAGACTGTTCTTTATCACCTTTGTGGAACTGACATGAATTTGCTCACCATTTAAAAAGGCATTCCCCTTTTTCCAGGCATAAAAACATTCATCGCGATTTACTTCATACACCACTCCAAGAATAATCTCATCTCCTTCTCGCAATGCAACACTTACCGAATAAGTGGGTATGCCATGTAAAAAATTCGTGGTCCCATCAAGGGGGTCAACAATCCAATTGTAGCGGTCACCTATTTTTTTGCTTGTGTCCTCTTCTGCAATAAAGCCAGATTCAGGCAATAGCAGAGTCAATTCTTTTATTAATTTTTCCTCAGCCGTTTTATCTACATAACTTACCAAGGAGTTTATAGATTTTTCTTCAATGTCAGTTGCCCTAACTTTTCCTTCTTCCATCTTGATAAAGATGCCCACTTCGCGAGACAACTCTACTACATCCATGCACAAGGATTCTAGATTCATCAATCTTCTTTCTTTAATCTTGGAATGAAATTTTTGTTATTTTTCTTAAAATAATACAATCCAAAGGCTCCAAATAAAAACATCAATACAGCAATTATTTCTGCTTGCGTCGCTTCAATTCCAAAGAAATGATAATCTGGATTTATTCGAATTTTTTCGATGAAAAACCGTTCCACACCATTCAATAAGAGGTAAAGACTAAAAATCATCCCAGGAGCATTTAGTCGTTTTCTTAAGTTCCAAAGGACAAGAAAAATAATGCCTGCCATGATAGTTTCGTAAAATGGTGTAGGCCAAGCTAGGCCATTGACGCTTTCAAAGCCATCTCTTGCGAATTGTAATTTTAAATCAACACCCAACACATTGTTGGGGTAGTCGTATGCCCACATCCAGTCAGGTAGGGCGCTCATCCACTCAGGTTTAGGGCTGTCGTTTGGCATGCCCCAATCACCGTCTCCGGATACTTGACAACCTATTCTGCCCATCCCATATGCAGCCATTAAGCCTGGAGCACAGGCATCAGCCACATGTGTCCAATGCATACCCTGTTTAGAGGCATAATAAAGTACTGCCCCACCTCCAACAATTAATCCACCATAAATACTCAAGCCACTAAAAGACAGCAAGGCGTCAATGGGATCCGCTGCAAATTGATCTAAATTTTCTAAGTTGTGAAATATTTTGGCTCCAAGAATTCCTGCAATGGCAGCAATCATAGTCATGTTGCCGACCAACTCATGAGGATAAACTGTTCTTTCAATCCATTTGGCTTGTTCTAATTTTTCCTTCTCCTTTTCCCTGAACTTGAGATAAGCAAACAATGCAGCGCCAATGAGTCCTGCAAGAAAATTCCCTTTGGTAGAGAAAAGAAAGGTTTGCGGGTTTTCAACTAAAGCATCATAGTCAAGAAACATCTCAACGACTTTAAACCCTACTAGAAAGCCGAATAGAGCATTAACCGCCATTTCAGTAAATGAAGCCTTTTCGCCAATTTTCATGTTCTCTTTTATAGGGAATAACCAACGCAATTTCTCTTTACGTTTCAGTTCAATAGTAAAGAAATAGGCTGCTACCAAAAAAGAAATGGCAACAAAAAAACCAAAAGTGGGAAACGGGAGAGGGATGTGGATTCCCAATAAATCTTTGATGGCATCAGAAAGAGTTGGATACATGTCTTATGTTTTCTGACGTAAAAGTACACATTGATTTAAGTGAGTTGTGGAGATTTCTGGGATTAGATTTATGCAATAAGTATGTCTAACAATTGTAACTTCGTTGACTATGGCAAAGATTTTAGCGATTGATTATGGCGGCAAACGATGCGGCATTGCAGCAACAGATCCTTTGCAAATTATTGCAAGCGGACTTACGACTGTGGATACCCCAAAATTGATGGAATATGTCTACCACTATATAAAAAGAGAAGGGGTGGAAACATTGGTCATTGGTCAGCCTATGCGCCTCAACAATGAGCTTTCAGCTATTGAGTCTGAAATACTGAAATTTATAAATAAGCTGAAAAAGAAGCTGCCAGATTTAAGCATTGTACGCATCGACGAAAGATTTACTTCCAAACTGGCCATGGATGCTTTGATTCGTGGTGGGGCCAAGAAAAAAGACCGGCAAAACAAAAAACTTATAGACAAAGTCAGTGCAACAATGATTCTCCAATCTTATTTAGAACAAAAAGGCGCATAAAAAAAGCCGCAACTGCGGCTTTTTCATTTGGATGTTAATGCTCAATTATCCTGCTGTTGGGGTCATCTCTGATGCCTTTTTTACAGGAGTTGTTTCTTTCTTAATAACATTTCCTTTAATGCGAAGTACTTTTGTAGGTTCGGACGAATTCGATGTTACAGTTACTGATTTATTGATTGGTCCTAAACGATCAGTTGCATATTTTACTCTGATTTCTGCACTTTCGCCCGGATTGATTGGTTTCTTTGGCCATGTAGGTACAGTACAACCACAAGATCCTTTGGCTTTTGAAATAATCAATGGAGCTTTACCTGTATTTGTAAATTTGAATACCCTCACGCCATCTGCAAATTGTGGAATGGTGCCATAATCGATGACATCGGATTCAAAGGTCATTTCTGCTCCAGAAGTTTCAATAGTACTTGCAGATTCTTGTGCAAAGGTTGAAGCTATAAACAATAGGAAAATCCCAAGAGTTGCTGTTATTTTTTTCATGTTTTGAAATTTAGGTTAATAGTACAATACAAATCTAAGCAGTATTCCTGCCCAAAAAAACAATTAACAGTTCATTAACATCTCTTTTTTAGTTGAGAATGACCATAACTACTTACGGTCTCGGTATCTTTGCTGCCTCAATCTTTCTGAATGGAATCACCAAAGAATTACAACCACAACGAAAAGGACGACTTACGTTATAAGGAATGGCAAGAGAAAGGCTATTTTAAATCTCAGCCCGATGAACGAGAGCCCTATACTGTGCTCATCCCACCCCCCAATGTAACAGGGGTTTTGCACATGGGTCATATGCTTAACAACACCATTCAAGATGTTTTAGTGCGTAGAGCTAGATTGTTGGGTAAGAATGCCTGTTGGGTTCCTGGTACTGATCACGCATCTATTGCAACCGAGGCAAAGGTGGTCAAGAAGCTTGAGGCTGAAGGTATCCATAAGGCTGACTTAAGTCGTAAAGAATTTTTGGAGCATGCATGGGAATGGACTCATAAATACGGAGGCACGATTCAAAATCAATTGAAGAAATTAGGGGCATCCTGTGATTGGGAAAGAAGTCGTTTCACATTGGAAGACGATCTGTACAATGCCGTGATAGCAGTCTTCGTCGATTTAGCAGAGAAGGGTTTGATTTACCGTGGGGTTAGAATGATCAATTGGGATCCAAAAGCTCAAACAGCGCTTTCTGATGAGGAAGTGATTCATAAAGAAATTGACTCTAAATTGTTTTACCTTTCTTATCAAATAGAAGGCTCTGAAGAGTCTATTACTATTGCGACCACTCGGCCCGAAACAATCTTAGGTGATACCGCAGTATGTGTGCATCCTGAAGATACACGCTTCCAACATTTAGTTGGCAAAAATGCGATTGTTCCCTTAGTTAAACGAGCCGTCCCGATAATTGCAGATGCTTATGTGGACCCTGAATTTGGGACAGGTTGTTTGAAAATTACTCCAGCACATGACGTCAACGACAATGAGATTGGAATGAGGCACAATTTGCCTTCGATAGATATATTGAATGATGACGGCACATTGAGTGAAGATGCACATATTTATGTAGGAAAAGATAGGTTTGATGTTCGCAAAGAAATCATTGAAGAACTTAAAGCTAAGGGGCATCTAATGAAGGTTGAGCAAATACAAAACAAATTGGGCTTCTCCGAACGTACGGATGCAGTTATTGAACCGAAACTTTCGCTCCAATGGTTTCTAAAAATGGATGACATCTCCAAGCCTGCACTCGACCATGTTTTGGATGACACCATTAATTTCTACCCAAAAAATTCAGTCAACACCTACAAACATTGGATGGAAAACATTAAAGATTGGTGCATTTCTAGACAATTGTGGTGGGGGCATCAAATTCCTGCTTTTTATTATGGAACTGGGGTGAACGATTATGTCATTGCTAAAAGCAAGGATGAGGCATTGCCATTGGCACAAAAGAAAAGTGGCAATAATACATTGACCATAGAGGAAATAAATCAAGACGAAGACGTCTTGGATACTTGGTTCTCCTCTTGGTTGTGGCCCATTTCTGTATTTGATGGTTTTGCGGATAAAGACAACAAAGACATCGCATATTATTACCCTACAAATGATTTGGTTACCGCACCTGACATTATGTTCTTTTGGGTGGCAAGAATGATTATTGCTGGCTATGAATACAAAGACCTCCCACCTTTTAGAAATGTTTATTTCACCGGAATGGTGCGTGATGATCATGGTCGGAAAATGAGCAAGCAATTGGGCAACTCTCCAGACCCCATTGATCTAATGAAAAAACACAGTGCAGATGGAGTGCGTGTTGGAATGTTGCTCAGTGCACCTGCAGGGAATGATTTGTTGTTTAAAGAACAGCTATGTGAACAAGGAAGAAACTTTTCCAACAAATTGTGGAATGCTCTGCGCCTTTTAAAGAGCTGGACTGTTAGTTCTGAAGAGGAAGAAACAGAAGCCTCTATACTCGCCGATGAATGGTTTACTTCAATTTTTGCAAAAACTGTGGTGGACATCAATGCAAATTTTGACGAATTCAGAATCTCTGATACATTAATGAAAACATACAAGCTGAGTTGGGATGAATTTTGTTCTTGGTATTTAGAGATGGTGAAACCAGCTTTTGAAAAACCTATTCCCCAAAAGACCTATGAGAAAACAGTACTGCATTTTGAGAATGTATTGCGCCTTGTCAATCCCTACATGCCTTTTGTGAGTGAGGAAATATGGCAAAATTTGAGAAAACGAGAAGAAAATGAGCATTTAATGGTCAATCATTGGCCTAAATCAACGACCTTCACCAATGATCATAAAATTTTCGAGGAGGTAAAACAAATCGTGACTGAAATTAGGAGCATCCGAAAGGACAAATCCATACCGATGCGCGACAGTCTTCAATTGCTGGTTAAAGGAGAAAAGGCTGAGGTGAAGCGATTTTATCCAGTCTTAGAGCGACTCTTGAATTTGTCAGAAGTGAGCATGATTGAAGACAAAATTGAAAACAGTGTTGGTTTTGTGGTCGGGAACATAGAATATTATGTTCCTCTTGAAGGAATGTTGGATGTAGGAGCAGAGATAGAAAGAATCAATAAAGAAATCAAATACTTAGTGGGATTCCTGAAGAGTGTAGAAAAGAAATTGTCAAATGAGCGATTTGTAGGTAATGCACCTGAAAAAGTAGTCGCCATAGAACGAAAGAAACAAGCTGACGCTGAAGAAAACTTGAACTTGCTAAAAGCTCAGCTGGCTAATTTATCCAACTAATTCTCTACAACAAGAATTAACATACATTTAAATTCAGTCTTCGATTTATCGTGTAAGTTTATGATTTATGTCTAAACAAAATTATTCCTTTCACGACCGTGAGATAAGCTGGTTGGCCTTTAATGCAAGATTGTTGCAAGAGGCAGAAGACGACAGTGTACCCCTCATCGAACGCTTTAAATTCTTGGGAATTTATTCCAATAATTTAGATGAATTTTTCAGAGTGCGGGTTCCAACAGTACAAAAAATGAGTGCGTATGGACAGAAAGCCATACCAGTCCTTGGCTTTGATCCTGAGGCAACACTTCAGAAAATCACCGAAATAAACGATCATCAACAGGAACGGTTTGAGGAGATTTATAAAAATTTGAAAGATGAGTTAAGGTATGAAAATATTTTTTTCCTCAATGAAAAGGACCTCAATGAATTTCAACTAGAAGAGATTAAACAGTATTTCATAAATACTGTTCAACATGCGTTAGTCCCAGTTATGCTTTCTGAAGAAAGAGAGTTGCCTGAGCTCAACGGTAAAGCCATTTATCTTGCCATTAAATTGTACAATCTTGACAATACAGGTAAAGCCGAAATAGCACGTTATGCTTTGTTAGAGATACCATCTGCTATCGTATCTCGATTTTATGTGATGGTTGATGATGATGGAAGAAAGAATATTATTTTGTTGGATGACATCATCCGATGCAACCTAAAGGAGATATTCGCTATTTTTCAATATCAAGAGTTAGAAGCCTATACCATAAAAATCACCAGAGATGCTGAATTGGACATTGAAGATGATGTAACTTCTGGTATCATGGAGCGTTTGGCCATTAGTCTGAAAAATCGAAAAAAAGGCGACCCTGTGCGGTTAGTACATGATAAGAATATTCCAAAAGATTTACTCAAGTTTTTAGTGAGGAAAGTGGGCATGGAGTCTAATGATGTGATTGTGGCAGGAGGAAGATATCACAATTTTAAAGATTATATGGATTTCCCTAGAATTGGAAATGCTCAGCTACGGTATCCAAGCTTGTCCAAAATAAAACACATTGATTTGAAAGGAGAAAGAAGCATGTTTGAAGTGCTTAAAAAAAAGGATGTGCTGCTCAATTTTCCCTATCAATCTTATGGATATTTCATTGCATTATTAAGAGAAGCAGCTATAGATCCCGCTGTGGAATCGATAAAAATTACTGTATACCGTTTAGTGAGTAAGAATTCAAAAGTTATTCACTCATTAATCAATGCCGCTAGAAATGGAAAGCACGTGACCGTGGTAGTTGAATTGAAAGCACGTTTTGATGAAGAATCAAATATGAATTATGCCCACCAACTGCAAGACGAAGGTGTGCGTGTGATTTTTGGCACTGCAGGATTAAAAGTGCATTCCAAAATCTTGGTCATCAAAAGAAAAGAAGATGACGGTTATCGGCGTTATAGCCACATTGGAACAGGCAATTTTCATGAAGGTACAGCCAACCTTTATTGTGATCATTCCTTATTGACATCTGATAAATCCATCGGGAGTGAGGTCAACAAAATTTTTAAATTTTTCAATGACAATTACAAACGATATATTTTTAGAGAATTGCTCGTGGCACCCTTCAATCTGAAACCTAAAATATTAAAAATGATTGATCGAGAGATCAAAAACAAGCAAGCAGGGAAGGAGGCATTTTTAATCATCAAATTAAATAATCTCCAAGATCGTGAATTGGCAACGAAATTATATGAAGCAAGCCAAGCAGGAGTCAAAGTTAGACTCATTGTACGAAGTATAAATTGCGTCATCAATGGCCTAAAAGAATTTAGTGAATACATTGAGGCAATTTCGATCGTAGATCGTTTTCTGGAGCACTCGAGAATACTCGTTTTCGGCAATGATGGAGACCCCAAGGTTTATATTGGATCCGCAGATTGGATGGTCAGAAATATGCATGGAAGAGTAGAGGTGATGACACCCATTAACGACCCTGATCTAAAGGCTGTTTTATTGAAAGAATTAGACTTGCAATGGAATGACAATACAAAAGCCCGGCTATGGAACAATGCTTTGAACAATGCCTATCAGGAAAATGATCAAGACGAAATTCGATCGCAATATGCTTTTTACGATTATCTTCGGAGTAAAAACAACGAGATTGTACCTAAAATTCAGGAACCATCATTAAATCCTAGTTGAATTGGAAAGTGGATTGAGATTTGCAGCAGTTGACATCGGTTCTAATGCCGTGCGTTTATTTTTTGGTTATGTGTTCGAAACCAGAAAGAAATCTGTTTTTAAAAAGGCATCATTGATTCGGATTCCTATACGGATGGGTGAAGACTCATTTCACAAAAAGCCTATTCAAGCTAAAAAAATAGATGAACTTATAGATGCCATGCATGCATTTAAACATCTAATGAAATCCTACAAAGTGATTGATTTTAGAGTGTGTGCAACTTCTGCCATGAGAGATGCATCAAACGGACATCAAGTGATTAATCGAGTCAAGAAAGAAACTGGGATAGAGATTGAACTGATTGATGGGGATACAGAGGCTTCATTGATTTATGGAAATCACATTGCAGAAGATTTGGATGCAGATGAAGCATATATATACATGGATGTTGGAGGGGGAAGCACAGAGTTTACCTTGTATCGGGATGGCGGTAAAATAAAAGCGAGATCTTTTAACATTGGTACGATTCGTTTAAAGGACGATTTGGTAAAAGAGGAACAATGGCAAAAACTAAAAAACTGGCTGCAAGAGATTCGTAAATCTTATCGTCCAAAATACATCATTGGATCAGGTGGTAATATAAACACACTCTTTAAATTGTCTGAACAAAGAGAGATGAAACCCATGAGCATGGATCAGATTAAAAGTTGGCACCGTAAATTAAAGGTGCTTTCTTATGATGAGAAGATCTCTAAGTTAGGTCTTCGTCCTGATCGTGCAGATGTTATTTTACCCGCTACTGAATTATTCTTATTTGCGCTTAGCAAAAGCGGCTGTAAAAGTGTGATCGTTCCAAAAGTTGGATTGGTCGATGGCATTGTACATGATTTGTACAATAAGCATTTGCGCGCTCAAGAAGTTTAATTATTCTTCAAAAAAACATCGAAAACCATTTTTGCCCCTTCTTTTGGACTTAAACTTTGACGTGATATTTGTTCTTTGATGGCGATGATTTTCTCTTTCGCAGTTTTATTTTGATACAGCTTTTGATTCATCTTCTTAGTTAAATCTTGTTCAAACCAACTTAAGAGTTGACTTTTACGCTGTTTCTCAAAGAAGCCATTTTCTTTTGTGAGTTGAACATAATGATGCATCATTTTCCAAACCAAATCTAGGTTCTCGCCTTTTAATGCTGAACACAATTCGACTTGTGTGGTCCAAGCGTTCTCATTTGGCGGGAATAGGTGTAATGCATTTTGATAGGCCCTTTTGGCTTTTTTTGCTAGAGGCAGCTTATTGCCTTCAGCTTTATTGATCATAATGCCGTCAGCCATTTCCATAATGCCTCTTTTAATTCCTTGCAATTCATCACCAGCACCAGCTAGCATCAACAATAAAAAGAAATCAGTCATCTCTTTCACTTCCGTCTCAGATTGCCCTACACCTACTGTCTCCACCAGAATAACTTCATATCCTGCTGCTTCACAAAGCAACATGCTTTCTCTTGTGGCCGAAGCAACACCACCCAATGTTCCTGAGCTTGGGCTAGGCCGAATAAAAGCTTTGGGATGCTTGCTCAATGCTTCCATTCTGGTTTTATCACCCAAAATGCTTCCCTTACTTCTCTTGCTACTTGGATCAATTGCCAATACAGCAACTTTTTTTTGGTGTTCTTTAATAAGGTACAATCCAAATTGCTCAATAAAAGTGCTCTTGCCTACACCTGGAACACCTGTGATACCAATTCTTAATGACTGCCCCGTAGCCGAAAGGCAAGAATTTAAAATTTCATCGGCCATTGAATTGTCTACTTCTTTCTTGCTTTCAACCAAAGTAATGGCCTTGCTCAATGCCAAGTCGTCCCCACCCAATATCGATGAAGCAAGCCCCTCATGGGCTTTAGACTTCCTTTTTTTACGTTGATATTTTTCATTCCGCATCTTACAATACTCTTGCTATTTGAAGTCCGTCTCTGATGGGAAACAATACATTTTCAACACGTTCATCATCAGATACCATTTTGCTGTAGGCAACCAATGCGGCAGTCTCCTCATCTTGTTTTTCGAAAGGATCAATTACTTTACCGCTCCACAAAACATTGTCTGCAATCACATAACTATTGGGTTTGAGCGTTTCTATTAGCAATCGATAGTAATTCGAGTAGTTTTCTTTGTCTGCATCAATAAAGATGAGGTCCCATTTCTCATTTAAGCTTGGAATGATGTCCAAGGCATTGCCAATGTGCAATTGGATGTTGCTTGCATATGGTGAATCATCAATGAATTTTCGAATCATAGGTTCTAATTCCTCATTGATATCGATGGTATGCACCATTCCGCCTTCAGCCAAACCTTCGGCAAAACAAAGAGCGGAATATCCAGTATAAGTGCCAATCTCCAACACTCTTTTGGGTCGTATCATGTGTGAGAGCATGCTCAAAACTCTTCCTTGTAAATGTCCACTAAGCATACGGGGAATGAGCACTTTTGCCCATGTTTCTCGATTCAATTCTTGAAGTATTTTACTCTCAGGGCTTGTATTCTTTTCGATATAAGCCTCTAATTTTTCATCTAAAAATTCCATGTATGTATTATTTTAAGGTGGCGTCGATTAAAGTATTAAAGAAATGCCCTAGGCTTATTTTGGCAGTTTGTAGCTGTTGAGGTATGATGCTCTCTTTCGAAAGTCCAGGAACTGCATTCACCTCGATAATAAATGCTTTATCCCCTACCAACATAAAGTCGATGCGCACAACTCCTTGAAGATCAAGTTTTGAGTAAACGTCTTCTGCAATTTGCTTTACAGAACGATAGGCGTTGTTTTCGATGCGTGCAGGAGTAATCTCCTGAGAGTCTCCTTCGTATTTTGCAGCATAATCAAAAAATTCGCCTTTAGGAATGATCTGAGTTATTGGCAAAGCTTTTACGCCTTCAGAGTCTTTGTATACTCCGCATGTCAATTCGATGCCCTCCAGAAAGCTTTCTATCATAATTTCACGATCAAATTCAAACGCCTTTTGGATTGCAGTATATAAACTAGATACATCTTTTACTTTAGTTACCCCATAACTACTGCCAGCAGAACATGGTTTGACAAAACAAGGCAATTTCAATTCAGCTAGTATGTCTTCAGCTATCCATGAGTCATTGTGCCTCAAATAAATGGAATTTGCAGTTGCAAACCCAAGTTGATTCAATAAGGTGTTACAATACCATTTATTAAATGTGAGCGTAGAGCCAATATGATTCGGAGAAGAGTATGGAATGTTCAACAAATCAAAATAAGCCTGAAGTTTTCCATCCTCACCAGGTGTTCCATGCACAACCACAAAAGCATAATCGAACAAGACATCTTTTCCTTCAAAGTCGAAACTAAAATCATTTTTATTGATGGGAAATATTGAATCGCCTAAACGTGCAAACCATGCCTTTGCACTTATCTCTACGAGTATCGGGGCAAAGCGGTTCCGGTCAATATTTTCCATGACGGTTTCAGCAGATTTCAGAGAGATTTCACTTTCTGCAGAATATCCACCGGCAACTACAGCAACATTTATTCTCATAATTAAGACAATTCTACGTCAAAATAAACCAAAGTTTGCGCTTTTTATGGGTGAGTTGATAGATATTAATCAACAAGGCAAATCGAATATGTCTATTTTTGACTGCTGAATTAGCTGCTCTCTAAAATGCTTCATTTAATCAGATTTCTGTTCAGCAAGGCCATTTTGATTAACCTTTTGATTGCTATTTTGTTAATAGCCGGGGGAATCTACGGTACACTTTATTACCTCGAGGATTTTACATTACACGGTAAAACAATACAGGTGCCTGATTTAGTGGGCGAAAAATTTGATGGAGTAGATAGTTTATTAACATCTGATGGTTTTAGTGTTCAAGTAAACGATTCTATTTATGTGAATGGGAAAAAATACGGTGAAATATTGGAGCAGAATCCTGAAGCAAATACTACGGTAAAGCAAGGAAGGAAGATTTATGTGAGTATTTCTGCAAGTGAGCCGGCTAAAATTACAGTACCACAGTTAGTGGATATGTCTTTGCGTCAAGCTACTTCACTTATGGAAATTTATGGCCTTGAAATAGGAGAATTAATTTACAAACCGGACTTGTGTAAAAACTGTATCCTAGAAATACAATACAAAGGCAGAGAAATTGAGGCGGAAACCAAAATCAATCGTGGTGAAGTCATTGATTTGGTGATTGGTCAAGGTTTGAGTAACGAGCTTACAGCTGTGCCTTACATCACCTCACTAAGTGCGCAAGAGGCAAAAGCAGTATTAAAGGCAAGATCTCTGAACATAGGGAGCTTAAATTTTGATGAGTCGGTAGTAAATGCAGAAGACAGTCTGAATGCCATAGTGTATAAACAAAACCCTTTGTATACGGATGAGCCCTCTGTGCCTATGGGAAGTCCCATTGATCTTTTTTTAACCTTAGATACGAATCGCATCCAACATTCCGTTATCCCAACGGATTCAATTGAATGAGAAAAAAATTAATTTATTTTTTCGGTATTGCAGTGTTGCTGAATACACAAGTGTTCGGGCAAGACTTTCTTGTTGTGCCCAGTTCAAATCCATTTGCTCATGGCTTTGCAAAAGAGAAAAAAAGCAATTTAAAATTGCTCAATCAGGAGGATAGCCTTATTTACGATTATGATACACTCAGCCTGCCTTTCATTGATGATTTTACCACGAACCATTTGCCAAAGCGCATTTACAACTTGAGTGATTCTACCATTCAAGTTACTGTCTTGTATCGACTGTTCATTGGCAACGAATTGTATCGAGGGATAGATGGATTTCGTTCCGATTCTACCTATGAAATATACTTGGATACAGCAGGAAATGAAGTTCAGCGCATTGCAAATGGCTTTACAACAGTGAATGTGAGAGACATTACTATCTATCCAAGTGTGTTGGAATCAAGAAATGTCTTTCCACCTTTCAATTTTATTTTTGATGCGCTTGGGAATCCAATAGATACCAACATCTTGGAGCCTGACATTTTTCAAGACTCTGCTCGATTTTATCTGATTCCTTCCGATTCAAATGACTTTTACATTGACCGTTCTGTTTATTTGAACAACACATTTGGCATTGATCCTCCATCCATTGGGGTAGTCACCTTTGATGGCCTGAATGAATTTGGGCGTGCCTATGACATTCAAAATAGTTTTAGATTGCAGGCAGATAAATTGACCTCTGTACCCATTGATTTGACTAACTTGCCCGATACAAATATATACTTCAGCTTTTTTTACCAGCCTCAAGGTTTGAGTTTTGACAAATTGAGCCCTGAAGATTCTCTCGCCTTGGATTTTTACAATCCGAGTACAAAACGATGGATAAACGTTTGGGGAAGCCCTGGATATGGGGCCACAACTTTCGATCAAGCTATTTTGAAAGTGCCAAATCGATTTCATCAGAATGCTTTTCAATTTCGATTTCGTGCTTATGCCAATTCATCTGGAGCTTTTGATCAGTGGCATTTAGATTATATTTATTTGGATCACAACCGCAATAAAGGAGATACCATTTACAATGATGTGGCCTATCAGTTTGATGCTCCTTCACTCTTGAAAGATTACACCGCAATGCCATGGTTTCATTTCAAAACAGATCCAGCATTGTACATGAGCGATACCGCAATCACTTCTGTAGTAAACAGCTCTTCCATTGATCAAGAGGTAAGGAATAAGATTGTGATCCTAGACGGCACGTCAACCACTGATTACTATCAATTTCCGAGCAATGTGAACAATGTGGTGAACTTGCCTTCCAACATTCGATTTAAATTTCGATACCCCATTGATTTTGCTTTTCCTGCTGCAGATGTAAAATCAGAAGTAGTATTTAAATCACGTTACGATGTTCGAATCAATCAACAAGGTGGAAATACCGATTTCATTCGGGCAAACGATACTGTGGTTGGCAAGACCATTCTTAGAGATTACTATGCTTATGATGACGGTACTGCTGAGACTGGTTATGGAGTGAATCCACAGCGAGGATCAGATGGGTATGTCGCCTATATGGCGGTAGAGTTCAATATTCCTCAACAGGATACTGTGGGAGCCTTTCAACTTTACTTTGTACCTCGAGGAGTAGATGTAAGCCAACAGTCTTTTCAATTGGTCATTTGGAATTCATTGAACCCACCAAACATTTTGTTTACCACTCCCTTTTCTTTCAATCCAGAGGAATCGAAATTCAATGGATATTTAACGTATAATTTTGACAGTTTGGTCATTGTCAATCAAACCTTCTATGCGGGAATTCGTCAAGTTGGACAAAACTCTTTGAGCATTGGCTATGACTTGAACAACAACCACAGAGACAAGATTTTTTGGAGCCAAAATGGCTTCAACTGGTCAAATCCCTCCTTGGGCATATTGGATGGAAGTTTAATGCTTAGACCGATTTTTAGGCGGACGGCCAAAGGTGTTGGAATAAAGGAAAACAGGACAGAAATTTCTTTGTTTAAATTGTATCCCAACCCTGCCAATCAGCTGCTCAACATTGAAATGGAAAACAATGGAATCCTCAACCAATGGTCTATCTATGATCAAACAGGAAGAGTGGTAGCAACAGGCAATGAATTGCAAATTGATGTGGCCCAATTGACAAAGGGAATTTATTTTCTTCAATTGATTGAAACCAATGGGCGCATTGGAAGTAGAAAATTTATGGTCGCACATTAATATGGATGAGGAGAAAGATTCTGAAGAGTATTTCGAGCATTTCCATGTCTCAGCCGATAAAGGTCAAAGCTTGCTTCGAATTGATAAATTCCTGAGCGATCGCTTGCCAAATTTTTCAAGAAATCGCATCCAACAAGCAGCAAAATTTGGCAACATAAAAGTAAACGGAGACACCATTAAAGCCAATTATAAAGTCAGGCCTTATGATGAGATTTCTTTGGTGATGCCTTATCCACCGAGAGACAAAGAGGTGAAAGGTGAAGAGATTCCATTGGACATCGTTTATGAAGACGATGAATTACTCGTATTGAATAAGCCTTCCAATATGGTGGTGCACCCAGGCTATGGAAATTTTAGCGGAACCTTAGTCAATGCATTGGTACATCATTTTGACAAGTTGCCGGAGCTTAAAGGAAATGAAGGCCGACCAGGTTTGGTACATCGTTTGGACAAAAACACCACAGGTTTGATGG
>OJGX01000701.1_pt1 | contig 15312 bp, 5 predicted proteins | sample 1594661 | NCBI WGS metagenome assembly OJGX01 (sample SAMN05416839, study PRJEB24817) | seawater metagenome | isolation source: Sea water | place: Canada:Atlantic | collected 2013-07 | reverse complement strand
GACTTCAAAAACTACATAATTATGCAGTTTAGTTATCAAATAACTCTTTATAACCTGTTGAACCAACAAATTCTCTTCTATACTGACTATTTGAGTTCAAACCGCTTTCAATTAAGTCATTTACATCCTTTTTTACAATCTCAACCATAGCAAATCCTCTGTAAACTCCATCTTTCATCACAGCTTCTGTACGACTAACTCTGGCTTGTTCTTCAATTTTACTATGCGCATTGCGCAACATCAGGAGAAAATTCGGTTCTTTAACTATGCTTGAGCCATCCCTTTCCAGTTCAGATCTTACATCTTCTAATTCTTTAGCAATGTAGCTTTCCAGTAAAGCACGGGCTTCTTTCTCTGCTCTTGTTTTTGCCATATCTGCATCAGATGCCACAGCTGTAGCACGGGCATAAAAATCTGTTGAGTCAGATGAAAACTCATAAGCACCATACCAGGACGGGTAAAGAGCATTGGTCTCTGGTGGATTATTATTGGAAAGTTCATTAGCACCGGAACATGCAATCGTTAAAAGTACTACGCTCATTAGTGCCGTTTTGGAAAAGTTTTTCATCAATTATCTTTTAGTTCTATATAACCACGGGCACTATCTTCATTAAGCACCTCTATAGTTACAGCCTTATTCTTATTTAAATTTTCAGTGATAAGTTCTTTTAAACTTTCGAGATCTTCAACCTCAATTTCATCTACAGAAATTATTTTCTGATTCTTTTTTAAGCCTCTGTTCCAAGCCTCTGAATACTTATAAACTATTGAGACGATCAACTGATTTAGCTGTCCGTTTTGAACCGGTACTTCAATGACTCTGAAGCCAAGATCGAATTCATGGAAATCTACGTCCAACTCAAAAACTTCGGGCTCATTTTCTTCTTCTTGCGGAGATTCCGGAATCCCAACCAGATCATTGATCTGTTGTTGCTCAAGCATCTTTAGTTCAACGGATTGACTGAATTCTTGCCCATCCCGCCAGATCGTAAGTTCAACTTTTTCACCGGGTCTTACGATGGCTATTTTTTCCTGAAGCTGATTCGATTCATTTACTTCCACTCCATTCACTTCCAGAATAACATCCCCAAGTTCTAAACCTGCTTCATAAGCAGCACCATCTTCTGTAATTACGATGATCTCCACTCCTTTTACTTCTTCCAGTCCAATATCCACTGCTCTGTTATAATCTACGGAAGCGATACTGACTCCAAGCAAAGCTCTGCGAACTTCACCAAATTCAATCAGATCTGTAGCCACTTTCATAGCTAAGTTCACAGGTACAGCAAATCCATATCCCTGATAACTTCCACTTTGAGAAGCAATCGCGGTATTTATTCCTACTAATTGTCCGCTGGTGTTAACTAAGGCTCCGCCACTATTCCCTTTGTTGATTGCAGCATCGGTTTGAATAAAACTCTCTATTCTGAAATTGTCGTCAATGATCTGAACGTCCCTGCTCAACGCACTTACAATTCCTGCAGTAACGGTAGATCGAAGCCGAAATGGATTCCCGATCGCCAAAACCCATTCTCCAACATCCACAGATTCTGAGTTACCAACAGTAATAGCTGAATGGTTCTCCCCTTCTATTTTAATAACTGCCAGATCTGTACTGGGATCTAATCCGACAACTTTTGCCGGATATTCTCTTTTATCGTTCAATACTACTTTAATGCCTTTATCTACCGCATCTTCAATTACATGATTATTGGTAAGGATATAACCATCGCTTGTTATTAAGACTCCGGAACCCACCGTTCGTGCTCTGCGGGGAATAACCCGGTTCCAAAAGTTATCTGAACTGCTCTCTCCGTTTTCTGAAACAGGGATAATTGTTTCAATATACACAACAGACGGAGTTACATTAGTTGCTATGGTTTTGAAAACAAACCGGGGATCAATGTCTGCTAATTCTTCATCTTCAAAAAAGGGTGATTCGCTTTTCTTAATTTCAGTATACCGTACTTCTGAAAGCGGAGCCAGATCATCATTGATAGTGTATAAAGCAAACAATGTCCCTATCGATACCCCAATGAGGATCAAAAGTATCCCGGTTAAAAATCTGTCTCTCTTTCTCATGATCAAGTCTCCTTTAGCATCTGTTCAAAAATTGTATCTGATCTTCTATCCTTAAAACCTTCAATATGGTATTTAAAGTAAACATCTAAATGATGAATAAGTTGCTTTAATTCCACATTTGCAAAATCGATATTAAAAATTTCAGTATTCCTGGAATTAACTCCAACTTTTAAAAACAGCGCTTGGTTTTTGGTTAGCTTGTATGATAATTCTGAATCAGGATTTTCGGTTAATGTTCCACTACTAATATTCAGATAAACTGTTTCATTTTCATTGATCTTCTGAACCACTAAACCCACTCCGGCTATTTGAGCAAGTCTTAATTGTATATAAGGGAAAACTGATAGTGTTACCGGTTCTGCATCGCCAAGCCATTGTATAAATGTACTTGAAAATAAAAACAGCTGATCATTTTCTTCATTCTCATGTATAAGTTGAGAAATAAGCTCTAGAGTTGAATAAAGTATGGAAGCTCGTTCAAAGTCTTTTCTGAAGTTTAAAGACTGGTATTCAATGGAAGCTTCGGCAAGTGTTTGAATATTTCTTGAAGCTTTGTAGTAATAAGTAACCTCGAGTATATTTCCAACTTCAATAGTTCCTGCCAGCTTGTTTTTGGGCTTTTTAGCACCTTTTGCAATTAAAGCGATCTTTCCGTGCGTTTGGCTTAGTACCGTAATTATCTTACTGGAACCCTGATAATCGATAGAGCGAAGTACAATAGCTTTTGAGGTTGTGATCATGCGTAGAATCTATCTCAACAAGCTATAAAATGAAACTTTTATTCAGGAATATTTACGCTGCAGCAAATTTATTTATAGCTCTTTTTAAGGTTCTGGAAAGTTCTTCGGGTTTAGCAGGTTTTTGTACCAGTTGCTCTATACTCAAAGAATTTGCTCTTTCAATTACACTTTTCTCCGTGGTGGATGAAATGTATTGGAATGGCACCTTAATGTTTGGATACAGATCTTCAATTTTTTCATGAAGAGTAAACCCGTCCATGCCGGGCATTTGTATATCTGAAAGAATTATATTCGGAATAATATATTCCAACATTTCCAATGCTTTATATCCGTCAGAAAATAAAAGAACTAAAAATCCTCTCTGTTCCAACATTCTCCCTGTAAGTACTCGGTAAGCATCATTGTCTTCAACAATAAATACTATTGGTTTTGTTATTTCTCTACGCATTTTTTTAGCCTTAATTATCAATTTTAACAGTAAATGTTACTACTCCGGTACCCCCGGGTTGCAGTGTTCCTGTAAATGTCCATTTTATGCCGCCTGCAGTACCTACAGATGGGCTTGTAATCGTACAATCGGTTAGATTGTTTGGCAAACTCCCACAAGCTGCCGTATTGAAAGTTGTGTAATTTGGTGTGTTATCAATGATTTCAAGAGAGCTAATTGGTTCATCTCCATTATTTTGATAACTAACCGTATATGTTAAAGTTGCTCCCGGCAATGCCTGATTTTGATCTACAGTTTTTATCAGTACCAAACCAGCTTCGCTATTATTTACCGTAACAAGATCACTTCTCGATAGATTTTGTTCGATCACCGGTGAAGTATTGGAATAACTCATCACTGCAGAGATTGTAGTATTACTTGTTGACCCGTTATTAAGCCCTTGAGGGACACTAACTTTCAGCAATAAACACAATGTTTGTTGAGCTGTAACAACTACAGGAGTACTCCCATCCAGAATTGTTTCACCACTATCTACAGAACCATTACAATTCAAATCATTGAACAGTACAACGGGCCAGGTTACATTACTTGGGTTGTTTACAGAGTTCGTTGTAAATATTATACTTCCGGCTGTATTTGCTTCAAATGTGTGCTGGAAGAAAGCAGTTGCTCCCGGAAGCACATTCTGACTACCATTTGTATTAAATGTACTCACTTGTACATCAGCAAAGTCTACACCTATATACGAAGACCCAACTGTGTTTGTAAAAGTTGTGATATCAGTATTTTTGTCATAAGAACCGGATGTAGTACCTGATGCACCGCCTATAGTCAGATATGCAGCTTTATTTTCTTCTTGAATTTTAACAGTTCCACCGCTTGGTACCGTTGATTTCGGGATGTACAGTTCATAAGTACCATTGGCATTCGCTGTTGTTTGTTCAATCAATACATCAGAACCTGTTAATGCTTTAACGACTGTACCATTAATCCCAATCTCTCCTCCATTTTTCACAGCGTCATTAGCTGTTCCGCCACCGATTCCGTTATCAGTAAAAACAGTACCTGTAACTTTTGAACCTTCGTAATCACCAAAGTTTTGTTGTGCAGGAAGGTTGTTAACTATAACTGTTCTTAAATTCGGTGTAGTTGAAATATGATCGGTCGGATCTGTTTCTGCAGGAGTACAAACATCCGGTGTAGGAACACTTTGTCCAAAGGATTCAATCAGGTCATACTCACCATTAAGAACGTTGCTGAATTGATAGAATCCATTCGCATCAGTAAGAACACTCTTACAGTTATTCAGATTTTTGTTAAAGAGAACAATAGTGACATTTTCAATACCACTTTCTCCGCCTTCTCTCAGCGCGTTGTGGTTGTCATCTTTATATACATACCCGTTTACAGTAACTCCGGTGGCTACAACTCGTTGGTTGGTTGAAAATTCAGAAGTGTTATTTCCTGAATCAAAAGTAAGTGCGGTTATTCTGTCATTAACAACGATACTTGTTGAAGAAACAGTAAATGTTTCACTGAATGTACCGTTTGCATTCGTATTGATGGTACCGATCAGAGTTTGTCCCTCTCCATGAGGACGAATTAACGAACCACCTTCTTCTATTAATCCCTCTTGATTTCCGTCGTCTGCAGCTTTATAAATTTCAATGGTATATACACCGGTTAATCGTGTTGAGTTTTTTCCTATATAACCCTCAACTGTAAGCTGGTTTCCATCAACAGTAGCTAAAGTAAATACAGGATAATCGAGGCCTCTGTTTGGTTCTGTAGTGGCGTTTTCTATTACACCATCGTTAGGAGATACACCGTCTGCTTGCCCGTTACCGGAAGTAACGATATCGATTGCAAGACCCTTGTTATTAGAGAAGCTGTTTTTAGTAATAAATACACCTTGTTGTGGTTGAGCATCCGGGAAACTTAAACGAACCCCGGCTCCTTTATATGGACTTGAAGTGTAATCTGTTCCATTTCCGGTGATAATGTTTTTCTCAACCAGCGTACTTGAAACCCTGTTCAGAACATTAATACCTGTAGTTCTTTGATCTTTGATAGTATTATTTCTGATCGTGTTACCTGTAGTCTGCGTTCCGGCAATATTACCCAGTTCTATACCTGCTCCACCGTAAACATCACTTCCATTGGTTTTTCCATTTTCATGGAATAAGTTCTGGGTAATTGACCATGTTCCGACTCCTTCTAATCCATCTGCATTATTTACAGAAGAGCCGGCTCTGTAAACCTCATTTTTAGTGAACTGAATAGTGGCATTTCCATTTTCTGATCGCACCCCGCTGTCTTTTGTATAAGCGATATAGTTTCTTTGAATCAACGGTGTTTGCGAACCTGATCCGGTAATCAAAATACCAAGATCAGATTGATTAAGTCCTGTTGGATCAGTTCCGTCTGCTCTGGTACCAATCATATTATTTTCAATAGTTCCACCTGCAACATTAGCCAGAGAAACGGAACGACTATTATTAAACAGAGCGAAATGTCTTAGTACAACTGCGCCTGAGCTGTTTATGGAAAGTGCATTATTCCCAACATCATTAATATCTACTTCCAGTTCTTTTCTCTCAAAAGTGTTTAATGAAATTCCGTCAATACCAACTGAGCCGCCGGTTCCAACCGTACCGGAGTTTGTATTCAGGATAGAAAGCGGAGAGTTCAGGTCAAAAGAACGACCGTCAAGTGTAGTAAGAGGATCTGTTATTGCAGGAAGTTCTGAGTTTAGTGTAATCTTCCACCAGTTGCCACCACTACCTGTTTCATTAGTCGCTACAGACGGAACAAATCTCATTGTATTAGCGCCTGAGATCTCGTTCGCATTAGTAATGAATTGTCTCAATGAACCCTGAATACTTCTGTTTGAAGAAAGATCATCATCTCCGTCTCTGGTATCAGTAACCACATTAAAGCTGAATCCAAAGTTAAGCCCGGAAACATTATTACTTGCCATAGTGAACTTTGCCACATGTTCAGCGTTTGCAAGATCCGTATTTGATGGTTCAGTTCCGAGTGGCAGATTATCAGATTGATTTCCTCTTCTACCTCCAAAGCAATTCCCTGCGGAACCTTTTGTTCCAATTCCACCCGCTCCATCTGAGCAAAGCGCTCCTGTCGGGGCATAAACTTGTTCGGCCCAACTTGAACCGTTTGTCAGATTTCCTGTTTTAGAATTTACGGCTACCCAATAGTCGGCATCTTGTCCCACCTGAAATGTAAATGCACCGGAAATATTAGTTGTATCGGATCTTAAGAACACATCATCACTACCGTCGGCCAGACCATCACCACCATCTTTAAACAAGTGAACGATCACATCTTTTACTGCTTGTTGGTCTCCGGAAGCATCGCCAAAGTTTGTGTCTCCGTCAGTAATTCCGTTTCCGGTTTTGTCTCTGAAAACAATACCTTCAACTTTATTGCTGATGTATATAGCTACTTTAGATGTATCGTTTGCCTGATTCGGGTCAAACTGATTCAGTCCCAACAGGTATGCTTTATTTACCAGAGAATCAGCTGTTACACCTGAGTTTACTGTTGCTTCCACACTCATAGTTACAGAACTACCGTTGTTAAGAGTACCGATCGCCCAGGTCTTAGTGATCTGGTTGTACGTTCCCTGACTTGGAGTTGCTTGCACTAAAGCCAAACCGGAAGGCAATGTTTCATTAACATCTACTTCGGTAGCTCTTTCAGGTCCATTGTTTGTAACTGTAATAGTGAAATTAACGGATTCATTTTCCAGCGGATTTGCATTGTCCACCGTCTTGGTTACGGAAATATCAGCATCACGTGTAGTTACAACTTCAGGGTCAAAATCCTGATTTCTACATTGTACGAAATCAATATCCACTAACCGGTCAATATTATAACCATTTGTTAAATTTGACCCGGTTCTGAATTCAAATACAGAAGTATAATTATACTTTATATACGCCATGTGATCGAAATCCAAGGATCCGTTTCCATCTGTTGCCGGAGTAGAGGTAAAGAACTGGAAAGCTCCTGTAGTAGTTTCAGTTAGATTATTACCTCCCTGCACAGAATTTGACTGATTCTGAGTAAATCCTAAGAAATCACGAATAGATTGGGAATTATCATTAGGATTTATAAAGCCATCAATGTCCAAAGCGGTCATTGCGAAATCTTTTTTCACAGGAGTTGTTGTCCCTGTAGCAACAAATTTAACCTCCCAATCAATATACCCGCCACTTTGGGTGGCCTGGAATAGCGGACTGAAATTAGCCGCGCTATTACCTGAAGTATTATTATCAATATTACTCAGATTTGCATTACTGATCGCTTTTATTCTCACCAAGGCATCAAGTCCCGACGCGATATTATTAAATCTGTATACTGCGTTAACTTGTCCGGCAATACCTTGCTCTAGCGAATTACTGCTGAAATTAAATAACGGAGGCTCACTACAGGTTAATCCTGAAGAAGGGTCAAACACTATAATATCAACGTCTGCACTATTATTACTCTGATTACCGTCTCCGCCGGTAAAATTCGAGAAGCTGGCTGTATTTTTGATCGTATTTCCTTCCTGGCCTGTATTAACCGTGGCTTTTAAGGTAAGTGTAGCAGATTGCAATCCGGAAAGCGTTCCTATATCCCAGATTCCAGTTCCGTTTGTATATGTTCCTAATGTTGTAGTACCGGAAACATAAGTTAAACCTGCAGGAAGTTGGTCTGTCACCTCCACATTTCCTACGGCATTTCCTTTTTCATTTTTTGCAGTTATGGTATACGATACTGTGTCGCCAACTGAAGGAGTTACGTTATCCACAGCTTTTGTAACAGAAACATCAATGATGTTTTCTGAAACAGGGTTACTAAAATTATTAATCTCACATGGATCAAAGCTTAATCTGTATAAACGATTCGAAGTTGATCCCCCACCCTGTATACCTGCTCTGAATCTGAATTTTGGTTCATTAGTATAAGCACTGTATACCGTATGATTAGTAAAATCAGGATCTGCGGAAGATACTCCATTGAAATTATCTGGCGTGTATGTTGCATAAATACCTGCCGAACCAATAACAAGGTCTGTGGTGCTTTCAATGGTATAAGAGCTTAGGTTTTGAAATCCTACATATTCCTTCAAACTTGCTCCGTTACCATCCACATCACTGGATGTTGCAGCAAATGACAGATACTTTTGAACATTTGTAGCAGAATCGTAAAAGGAAATTTCAAAATCCATGAAAGCGTCATTGCCATCAGCACTTTGCACTCTTGGCGATAATGCTTCGTTAAAAGCTGTAGTTCCACTCGTTTGATCTATATCAGTAAGCGTTGCATTATTATCGGTTATAATTTCGATACGGGCATATACTCCCGGAAGAACTGAATCAAACTTATACACCGCACCTAGTTGTAAAGCTGTACCGCTTTCAAGGGTGTAATTTGTAAATCTAAGTAACGGTCTGTCGTTACAAGAAGTAGGAGCACTGGCTTCATCAACAGTAATATTAGCAGTGGATGAGTTATTAGAAATATTTGTGTCATTCTGATCAACTGACTGAACAGCTGCTGTGTTAGCAATAGTGCTTCCTTCAGTATTTTGATCAACCTGAGCGTTGATTACCAGTGAAGCGCTTGCACCGTTTACAAAAGTACCTATATCCCAAATTCCCGTTGAATTATTGTAGGTTCCTACACTCGGGTTTGCACTTTGAAAAGTTAATCCTGATGGAAGCTGATCAATGATCTTCAGGTTTGTGGCATCTCTTGGTCCCTGATTAGTTACTGAAATTGTGTAGTTAATAAAATCACCTTCAATAGGGACTGCATTATCAACAATTTTGAGCACCTCAATATCCGAAGCTTCAGAAACTACCGTAATTCCGGCTGAAGCAGAATTATTATTTAACTCAGGATCATTCTCATTTAACTGGGTAATTTCAGCATTATTAGTGATCGTATTTCCTTCCGTTCCGCTATTAACAGTAGCAACAATCGTCAATGTAACAGTAGTAGTATCACCTTCGGCTAAACTACCAATGTTCCATAGATTTGTAGAAGTATTATACGTTCCCTGACTTGCTGAATGTGATTGATACGTAATTCCGTTTGGCAGGTCGTCTGTAACCTGAATATTTGTTGCTTCAAACTCTCCGGGGTTTGTAACGGATACAGTATACGTGATTGTCTCTCCCTGAACCGGAGTGGAATTATCTACAACTTTATCAATTTCCAGATCAGGTGTAGCCGGTTCCTGAATACTAACCGGATAATCTTCAACTTCTCCACCAACTGCAATTCCATACGGAGAAGCTACACTACTTGTTAATGGTGCAATTCGGAATCGAGCAAAGGTATCACCAGTAATTAAACCTAAAATTCCGTTCCAACTTAAATTAGCTGCACCGCTAATACATTCTGCGAAAGCATATTCTGAGTTATCAAAAGTACCATTCTGATTTAGGTCCAACCACCCTCCTACTTTTGCCCCGGAAGTACAAACCAGATTCACCTCATATTCTGAATAATTTGTTCTGAGAACAGGAAGTATTGTAATCGCATCTTCATCATCTCCAGAACCAATTCCTGAAGATTCAGAATCATCTCCGTTGGCTTGGGAACCAGAAGCTCCGTTTCCGTCTGCATCAACTGTACCACCAAAGTAAACAGGATTTGTACCCGTGTTGCTCAGTATATGAAAAGCAGGATCATTACCTCTGGAATTGTAAGAAGTTCTGTAGGAATTTGGTGCATCCCCATAATCAGCAACCAAAGCTAAACCTACGTGTATATTATCGGTACTGGCTACAGTTTTTCTGACCTCAATTCTTTCAACACCCGGAGTATTTACTCTGAACCAAATTGCATTTGAAGATGACGTACATGAAGGATTACCTGAAACTACTGGTTGAAATTCAATCGTTGTGTTGGCATTGGTGTAATTCAAATTAACGGAGTTTGTACAAACACCACCATCCATACCCTGACCGGTTACCCAACCATTAACAGCAATTTTAGTATTGGTTCCGTCAAAAGCTTCTAATGTATAAGAAGTATTTCCTGAGTTTGGTCTTAATTTATTTAAGCTGAGTATAAATGCGTCAGAAGGAATTCCATCAGCTATGTTAATATCAAAAGAGGTCGCATTTCCGGTGTTACCGCTTGCATTAGCCTGAGGGCCGTTGAATTGATCTCCTGAAAATGCACCGCTGGACCATTCCTGAAGTGCATTAGGCGAAAATGTGGTTTGAGTACCACCTTGTGCGTCAACTGTGGCAATTTCAACATTTCCTACTTTTGCTGAAATCGTAGTAGAATTGTTCGTTCCGTCAAAACACGCCCAACTTGCATCATTTCCATTAACGATCGGACAAGGATCGGGACCAAAAGGAATATTGGTAGAAGTGTAATTAATAGCATTTGTGCCTGTAAACGCAGCCGCTTCATTAGTGGCAAGATCTCGAATTCTATTCGTTCCCGGAGTGTAATCGAAGGTTACATTATCGCCTTGTTGAATAGCATTGGCTAATTCAATATTGACTCTCACATTTGTTATAGAAATACTTGAAATGCTTACTTGTGACCCATTCACCCTAACTTCAAAATCAGTTGTTGCGGGCACTGAACTTGCATCCAGAATTTCGTCGTAATCAAGCAAGAGCGAATTTCCTCCAACCAGGCTTGTTTCATAAACAGGTGCAACATCATCAGAAACTGCAATAACTTCACTAGAGAAACCACTTTCACCCGAACTACCATCCAACGAAGTAACTACATAATAATACGTAATTCCGTTTGCGGCTGTATTATCTGTAAAAGTATAACTCGCGCTTTCATTATCTGTTACCGTTCCTACCTGAGAATAAGATCCTCCCTGAGAGGTTGACCTTTTAACTGAATATGTTGCAATCTGCCCCCCTGTGCCTACATCCAGGAATGAAATTTCAATATCACCGTCAGACACTGCTTTTGCTTGCACATTTTGTGGAGGTGTTGGAGTAAAGCCAGCCGTTTGATTTGTAACTGCCTGATTACTTAACGAGGACGCTAAGTTCCCAACATTATCCCTGATCTTATTGATACCCGGAGTGTAATCCAGTTCAACATTATCTCCCGGTTGAACCACATTCGTTAATGTAAGTATTACTTGATTTCCTGATATTGTTAAGCTACTTACGGGATTGTTACTGCTGTTTACACTTACGGCATAATCAGAATTTGCTGGAGCAGAGGAAATATCAATTGGTTCATCATAGTAAAGAGTCAGTGTTTCTCCTTTTACAATCACAGAATCCAGTTGAGGAGAGATTCCATCAGCAGTTGCAAATACTTCAGTAGAATTTGCACTTTCATTAGATGAACCATCAATTGCACTAACTACATAATAGTAAGTGGTTCCATTTACAGGTGTATTATCAGTAAATGTATAGCTTATACTTTCATTATCACTTACTGTACCAACCTGGGAATAAGGACCACCCGAACTCGTAGCTCTTTTAACAGAATAAGAAGCTACTCCGCTTCCGTTAGATTCATCTACATCATCAAAATTAATTCTGATCGCACCACCTGAGATTGCACTTGCAGATACATTCTGAGGAACTCCCGGGGGTGTATTATCCGGAGAGTTATTGGTTACAGCTTCATTGGAAAGGTTTACTGATTGTGTTCCCTGCTGATCTTGAATAGGATTTGTACCGGCTGTATAATCTATAGTTACATTATCACTCAAGTCTACACCCGGCGACACAGTGAGAGTAAGTATATCATTGTTAATAGAAACATTTGTTACCGTGATAGATGACCCATTAACTCTTACATCAAAATCACCTGTTGCAGGAGTGGACGTTGCGTCCAGGGTTTCATCATAGTCCAGTGTTAAAGTAGTACCACTTATAGAACTAGATTCTAACTCAGGAGGATTGTTTGTATAATCGATAACTATAGATCCATTATTCTCATTTCCTGCACCATCACTTCCTGCTGTAAAATTGCTTGAAGTAGCCGAAGCAGCTATGAATGAGCCTCCTCCTCCTGCTCCACCATTAGCACCTGCGCCACCACCACCGGAATAACCTGCTCCTCCACCACTATAATTTGAATCTGCGCCACCGCCACCTGTAAATCCACGACCACCTGCTGAACCTGTTCCGTTACCATTTCCTCCATTTGCAATATCCAGAAGCTGAGATGTATCTGTTGTAGTAGCATCTGCCCGGGCACCACCTCCAGCATCAGACGAACCACCAGCAGAAAATACACCACCACCACCACCTGCGGCAGCAGTATTTGTAGTAGTTCCACCTCCATTTCCGTTGGTACCCGCTGCACCCGGTCCGGTTCCTGTTCCTGCATCACCTGCAGTAATACTATTTCCGCCTAAACCTAAAGCACCGTTAGAATTATCACCACCACCACCGGCACCGGCAACCATTACCAGCACATCATTTATATAAACACCTGTACTACCTCCACCACCTGCACTGGAACCGGCATGAGTAACTCCGGCTTCCCCAACTACATAACGAATTACATCTCCTGCATTTACTGCAAAAGTAGCAACGGCAGTAGCTCCTTCTCCACCTATAGTATTAGAGCCATTACCTCCATCACCACCTTTTATGGTTATAGTAACTTCTCCACCGGAAGGTACTGTATAAGAACCCGAAGTTAGAGTTGTCTCGTTAACTACTACCTGAGCTGTAGCATCCTCAGTTGGAAGAAAAAAGAAAAACCCAGCCAGAATTAGTCCGGCTATTCTTAATTGATATGTAAGTTTCTTAATACTCAATTATTTACCTCCGCCTTTACCATCATTGATAAGGTCTAGTTCTAAAAGGTTGATTGAATCTGCATTCAGATATTTGATATTCACCTGATTATCTGTAGCTGTTGATCCATTGCTGATTTCAATTCTGTTTGCATCAATGCCCCATTCAACTAAGTAGTCTTTCATAGCTTTTAATCTTGAAGAAGAAGTCTGACTTCCGTCTCCCGTCAAGGCAATTCTTACTGAGGCCGAACTTTTCAGGTAAGAACCAATTCTTGAAAGAATAGCCTGAACTTCATTACTTAATTGAGCACTGTTTCCTGCAAATGTTACCATGTTTGGTACTGTATAGCTTTGTGAGAAGTCTCTGATTAATAATAAATCTTCTCTTTGTCGTAATATATTCATCAAGTTGTCCATCATTCTTAGTGCAAGGCTGTTGCTTACAAGGTTGATGTCGTCTTTTTGATCATAAATTCTTAAGAATGAATCATCAGAGTAATCAAATTCAACTTCAGTTCCAGAAATTTGAGATACAATTATACGATCCTGAGCCACGCCTTCTCCATACAGAATAGCTTTAACTCTGTTACCAATTTCAAGTGAAGGAGCGTTTACCTGAACAGTTAAATTCTGGTATTCCTTCATCGGTAATGATACACGTTGTACAAGGTACTCATGAACTCTGTTAAGAGATGAATTTGCACCTAGATTTAGGCCACTCGGAACCGCATTATGCTCAGCGATGAATACATAATCCCAGCTTCTGATACCTCTGATTCTTGGATTAACCTGAAGATCTTCTACCTGAGAAATAAATCTGATGTTTCTGTTTTCTACACTCAGTTCCAGTTCTACACGTCTGTTTCTGGCCATATCCACACGATCCTTCTCCGGAGCAGCATTTTTACTGAAGCTCAACCCTTCGAACTGTAATTTATCTGCATCCACACCAGCAGCTACCATATAAGCTCTTACCGCCTTAGCTCTTCTTTCCGACAATGCTAAGTTGTAAGACTGAGAACTCTTGCTATCCGTGTGCCCCGTTACTTTAATGAAGTAATCATCATCACGTTCAATTAAGAATTTAGCAACTTTATCAAGCATATGAGCAGCAGGCTGATTTATGTAAGTACTGTTGTTGTTGAAGTGAATATGCTTTGGAAGTACTGTCAGTGTTTCCAATTCTCCGAAAGCAAGACTTCTGGCTGCAATTGGATTTACTGTCAGAGCATGAGGAATTACTTCAGGCGTAAATGGAAGGATCTCAACAGGAGTTGTATCAACAACAAAACACTCTTCTTCACATGTTAAATAGTTATTCGGATCAATAATCGGAGTCTTTTTTGCTCTCTCAGGAATCAGGTTATCAAATAATCGCTCATCAAACTTATAACTGAATCCTAAATAAGCACCTTTTTGAGTGTAGTTATTTGCAACAAGATCCTGATCATCGTATCCAAAGAAATTGAATCCGGCTGCAAGTCTTAAATTTGTAGCAATTAAGAATCCTGCTTCAACACCCAGGCCATAATCTTTAGTTGTGAAATCACTGTTAGCAAGTAAACTGGCATTTATACCTGCATCCCATTTTTCGTCTATATCATAGATAACTCTACCGGAAATCAATTCAAGGAAGCTTGAAGTTCTTAACTGGCTGTCTGACTCTAAAGAATATTTAGCAGCAACTCTACCTGATAACGTCAGGTCCGTAGTTGGATGATAATTTCCATGAGATGAGAGTACATGAGCTGTTCTGAAGAAATCTTCATCAATATTTTTGTCTATCTCATGCTTAAACTCATAACGGAAAAGTGCATCAAATTTGTTTGTTGATGTACTTCTGTATGCCGCACCTACTTGTAAACGTTCTTGTAATTTACTTAAACCTGACACACCATCTTTGGTATTCAACGAAATGATATTCTTTGTAAGGAGCGTCCAGTCTGTGTTTAGCTTTAATCCATAACCAAGGCTGTTCAGATATAAATTATCAGTAGATGTAAATCTCGCTTCAGCTCTTGCTGTAGCTTTCCAGTTTGTACTACCTGTGTAATCCATTGCAGATGTAATTGCTGTTCCGTCATTCACAGCCTGACCTTCCAATGTAAATACTCTTTCAAAACCAAAGTTAAGTCCCAGACCTTGTGTTAACTGAAATTGATTTCTCAATCCTATAGCAGCTTGACCGCTTCTTCCATCGAAAGAATCATTAACTCTATATTCACTGTACACTTTACCGTTTTTCATGTAATTAGCATCAATACCAACTA